>Ga0116227_10004631_pt1 | contig 29702 bp, 19 predicted proteins | sample S1TSphgellanicum_FD_89693 | JGI IMG/M metagenome (GOLD analysis project Ga0116227, IMG submission 89693) | Host-associated microbial communities from peat moss isolated from Minnesota, USA - S1T2_Fb - Sphagnum magellanicum MG | ecosystem: Host-associated > Plants > Peat moss > Unclassified... | reverse complement strand
TATATTTAGGCCTTGGACAGCCCATAATTTTTTTGTTTTTGTTTTTTTGTATTGACCAAGACTACCTTTTTTTTCTTTTAGCTACTGTCCGTCCCGATGAAATGTTCGTCCGACTTGATGACGGGACGGATTTAAGGGAAGACCAGAAAAAAAATATTTAGGCCTTGGACAGCCCAGAATCAATTTTTTTTTTTTTTTTGTGGAAGACTACCCTTTTTTTTTTAGCTACTGTCCATCCCAATAAAGAGGATGGATGAAATGTTCGTCCGGCTTGATGACAGGACAAATTTTGGGGAAGCTTTTTTTCTTTTAGCTACTATCCGTCCCAATTAAGGGGATGGATGAAATAATAATAAAAATAGAAAAAAATTAAAAATTAAAAGAATTAAAAAGTTAAAAGTTTCAAAAAAAAATTAAAACGCTAACCAAGTTTAAAGAAACCGAGGGACTTCACAGTGGCCGAAGGTCATAGGCACCCACTAGCATTTACTAATTTAAGAGTAATAATAATTATTTATTTATGAATACCTCCCTTAAACAACAGAGGAGCAGGGTTTATTTTAAGGGTTTTGTGATGTAGTCAAAGTGGCAAACATCCAGGAGAGAAAAAGAAAAAAAGAAAAGCCAAATTTGGCTACAGAGTAGATATGAAAGAAAACCAAAAAAGGAATCTTTCTATATTCCTGGCTACCTACAGGAACTTATCATAAAAATATGGCTATTGGGAATTTTTTAAATTAAAAAACCCTTTGGAAACTGGCGAATTAGCGCTTTTTTTTTCGAAAAAAAATTCCATGAAAATTCCATTGTATTTATGAGCTGAAATCATAATTTTTTAGGTCCAAAATTTGGCGAAAATTCGCTAGTAAAAGAAACACTGCAAAGGAGGCACCTTACAAGGTATGTACGCCTTGAACTCCCCGCCTTAGTGGAAGGGGAATATTCCCAAAGCACAAAGGTCGGTGAGACACGGTGGCTACCACCGCCTTGTGGAAAGTCCTTTATTTAGTTCAGGAATTGGCCCCCATTCGGGGAATCCAACGGCCGAATGCGTATCACACCTTTGTTCGGTCATCGGTAACTATCTGTAAGTAGTAAGTAGTAAATAACAACAGACTAAAATTAGTCACTTTACGTGATGCTCACTAAGTCACTACTTAATTAACCAACTAACGGACTCCTTAGGTACCTACTTACCAAACGTTGGGTTATTTATCTATCTATCTATTTATTTATTTATTATTATTATTATTTCCAATTTTGTGATGTAGCCAAACTGGCAATCATCCACAAGAAGATTTAGTCCAATTTGGCTATATTCCAAGTATGAAAACTTACAAAATAAAAATCCTTTACATTTTTGGCTAGCTACATCCAATAGAGAAATCTGGCAATTTTTTTTTTTAAATTGTCAAAATCTGGTGACTAGAAAACCAGAGAAAACACACACACAAAGTATTTTACACCATTTTTGAAAAAAAAGAAAAAAAGAAAAAAAGGAGAAAAAACCAACTGGCTAATTTAGCCAGAAAAAACAAATTAAGTTTTTTTAATAAAAAAATCCCTTAGTACCTACAAGTTAATTGTAACTAACTGCCCAGTAACTTTGTTTGAGACTAACTACGGGTTAATAGCAGAAGTCACTAATGGTAAACAGCCAGCTGTATGTATGTACGTATATACGTATGTATGTGTATTGAGATGTCTGTGTCTATGGGCGGACGCTACTGACCATTTGCCCCCAATCGAGTGGCTAAAACTTGGTGTGGGACTGTATCCAACGGTCAGAAACAAGAGGAGACAGTTACGAGGGAGGAAGGGGAGGGAGGTCGTGTCCGTGTCGCCGCTGTTTCCGTGGCGTTCATTGTCCACGCTTTGAAGGAAGCGAGAAGGGAAGAAGGAAGGAAGGAAGGAAGGCAGGAAGAAGACGAAGAAGAAGAAGAAGAGGAGGAGGAGGAGGAGGAGGAGGGGGAGGAGTAATTGCAGGAAGCGAAAAAAAGATTCATTCTCATCCAGATGACAAAGCAGGAGAGTTGATAGCCTTGAGAGATCATGCACAGCTGCAGGAGCCAAAGTGGTAGCGAAGTCTCTTCTTCTGCTTCTTCTTATCCATTTCTCTTCTTCTCTAGTGCCCCACCAATTCTCACAATAAATAGCTCCTTCCCCCCCACTTCTCTCATCATCTTTCCGTCATTCACCCGTTCACTCCCTCTCCTATATTCTCTCTCTACCCATTGCTATCTCTCTGTGTCTCTCTGTGTCTTGTTGTTGTTTGTGTGTTTGTGGGTTCGGGTTTTTTCTGTTTTTTTGGAGATTTCGCCTCTTCATCTCTCATTTTTTGAGTCCCCAGGCTTCAAGTTTCGTTTCGGGTGTTCTTGGTTTTGATTTTTTTCGTGCGGGGAGAGGAAAGGGTCTGCTGCTGGAGGATTTTGGAGGGTTGTGGGTCGGGGAGGTTTTGGAGGTTCTCTCTCTCTCTCTCTCTAGGATCGGTTTTGAAGTGATCATGGGGCCAGTAGCGTGCTTGAAAGCTGTTGTGCCGCAGGTACACACGCACCGGAGCTTACACGCCGAGGACATCTCTAGTGCGGCAGTGCTCCCTGGAGCTAAGAATGTCGTTCTGTAAGCTCCCCCACCTACCCTTGAGCTTTTTCCAGCACTCTCCGACATCAATGCTAAATCACACAATGCCGGTAGATGTGTGGACTAATTGTGGGTTCTGCGCAGGTTCCAATTCAGTAAACCGCCTGTCCAAACATCAAACCTGAATTGGAAACCTGCGCAAAACCCACATGTTTGCATGGGATTCAGATTGGTTCTTCTTCTTTTGCAAACAAACGCTCGTGTGCATGAATGCATGGTCGAGACTCGAGGAGATTCTGATGATTGTGTGTTCCTTTGGCCATGTGTGTTGCACTTGCAGACCCAAGGGAGATGTCTACAAATCCTTGCAACTTCTTGAAGTTTCCAAGCAGATCCTGATAGAGAATGATCGGGGCGGATACACAATCCCCGCCAAGGGCTTGTACCCATACCAATGGAACTGGGACTCGGCGCTGGTGGCACTGGGCTGGGCGACGCTAGACGAAGGACGCGCTTGGCAAGAGCTAGAGAAGCTTTTCTCAGCGCAATGGGAAGATGGACTCGTCCCGCACATCGTCTTCCACCAGCCATCTCCGACCTACTTCCCGGGACCCGAGATCTGGGGCTCCGTCGAGCAGCCCATGGGCTCGACAGGAATCACGCAACCACCAGTAGCCGCCATCACGGTACGCAAACTGTACGAGACGGCTCTCAACAAAGAGCTCGCCCTACAGAAACTCAAGGAGCTTTTTCCCAAGCTTTTGGCATGGCACAGATGGTTCCAGTCCGCGAGAGATCCCGAGAACACAGGCCTTGTCGCGACTTTGCATCCATGGGAGAGCGGCATGGACAACAGCCCTGCTTGGGATGAAGCTCTCTACAACGTCCCTGTCGATCAGATCCCTCCTTACGTGAGAAAAGATCTTGGGCATGTGGATTCCGCCATGCGTCCCAAGCAAGAGGAGTACGATCGCTATCTCACGCTCCTCTACCGCTTCCGCGCTGTGAACTACGACTGCAACCAGCTCTACTTCCTCTCTCCCTTCCGCGTCACCGATCTCTGCACCAATTCTGTTCTCTACCGCGCCAATCTCGACCTGAGATGGCTGGCAAACGAGTTGGGTCAGGACCAGATTGCGGAAGAAGTCGATGGGTGGATCAAAAAAGCGCGGATTGCGTTCGACAGTCTTTACGATGAGGAAGCCGGGCTGTACAAGTCCAAGGATCAGCTCACGGGAGAGTTGGTGACTGCGAAAACTTCGGCGGGTTTTCTTCCGCTGTTTGCGCGTGTTGCATCCGCCTCGCAGGCTGCGGATCTGGCTGCGACTTTGGAAAGATGGCTCAAGCGTGTCAAGCATGGGATTCCCAGCTACGATCCCGAATCTTCCAACTTCGAGCCGTTGCGTTACTGGCGTGGACCGGTGTGGGTGATCATCAACTGGATGATCACTGACGGCTTGCGTGCTTATGGGTATGAGGATCTGGCGCTCCGTGTGGAGGCTGACACTTATGAGCTTTTGGTGTCGCACGGTATCAATGAGTACTATGATCCTGTCACTGGTGCTGCTGCTGGTGGCAAGCTCTTCTCTTGGACTGCTGCCATGTGCTTGGCTTGGCTCAGCAAAGGTGATGGTGCCCACCCGGCAGCGGCTCACTAGCAATCACAACAGCGGCAGCAGCATGCTGCAATGACCCATATCCAGAAAGGAGAAGAAGAAGAAGATCTTATTTCCACTTGATCAGAAGATCTTCTTTCTACTTGATCAGCTTGGTGATCAACAACAACAACAGAGTATGATACCTATCATCTCAGAAACCTCACCACATCAGTCAAGAACATCTGCATCATCACTTATTCATCCATCACATTCTTTGATTCTTAAAACACCTGCAAATTGAAGCAGATCATAGATTTGATAAAACAAAGAATAGTCAAATTTCAAACTCTTGAAACCTACCTGCAAATTGTAGCAGATTGTAGATTTGATAACACAGGATAGTTCAACTCTGTAGAAACCTGCCTGCAAATTGAAGCAGATCATAGAGACTTGATAAAAGAGGATAGGTCAAAACTGAAAACCTAGAAACCTGCCTGCAAATTGAAGCAGATCATAGAGACTTGATAAAAGAGGATAGATCAAAACTGAAACCCTAGAAACCTGCCTGCAAATTGAAGCAGACCATAGACTCCATAAAAGGGCAGTTCAAAACCGACCTAAGAAATCCAGTAATCCAGGGATGAGGATGAAAAGTTTTCTTCAGAAGCTTTTCAGGAGATGGGGGTTTAGCTTCAACCCACATCTTCTTCATTTTCTGTTATTCTTTTTTTCCCTATTCCCAACCCCTCCCACCCCGCCCGCCCCTTTTTGCAGGCTTTGTGGGTGCTCAACACACATTGTGTGAATCTACCACAAAACTCAAGCTGGATCCTGGATCCATGAAAGATTAACTAAACAGGACTGAACTAGAAGTTGGTGCACTTGATGATGATGATCAAGCACCAGAATTTGATGACCCATTCTTTCTTTCTCCTAGTGCAATAATAAGTCTGTTGAGGACAGACTTATGATTACAGGACCTGAATTTTTTACCATTTCAAAGTACATTCTTTTTTTAGTGCAAGACAACAGAATTTTTTTTTTTTTCTGTGAACTCTTGGAAGAAGGAAGGAGAAGAGATCACAGTTTGATACTTTTACTCTTAGAAGCTGGGAAGTTCCCAGAAGTGGGCAAGCAAATCAAACACAGGAATGGGACTGCAATTGATTTCCCTTCTCTCTCAAATACAAAAAGACTTCATAAACTCCGGTACAGGTGGTTGTTTCTCTGTGCCACTCACACATCAGTCTTTATCTTTTTCTGTTATGTTTTGCAATCTGTTTTGCACATACTATTGGGGTGGAGATCTTCAAGCAATTACAACAAGAATTTTCATTTTTTTAAAAGGAAATTCAATATGTGATTTCATGTGCAATTTATGTGCATCAATGCTAGTAGAAGATGAAAAAAAACTCAAATTGAATTTGCTTTGTTAAGCCACGATCCTATCGTTAACGAATATAAAAGATGATGGCACATGATCTAGTATGCCATTTCAAGTTGTCATGTTCAAATCAAAAAGTAAACCAACTTTGAAAATAATATCACCAAGAAGGTGCTCTTTAAGCATGAAGCATTCTTTGGTGAAAGCGTTTAGACTGTTTGGAAGGGATTTTTTTGGTGGTTCAGAGTGTGGACACAAGTAGGTAGATGTACAACATCTTTATTTATTGGCAGGGCTTCAGCGTGTTTGTGATGCCTTGTTTGCCTCACTCATGAGGATGAGCTTTGAAACTAATTTCATCATCTTTATAGAGAGCTACAAATTCTTGTCAGAAACAACAAATGGAAAGAGGAATGTTAAAACCAGTGTTGTTGGGTCTCACTTTTTGTTGTTGTTCTGAGAACCGTCAGTTTTGGTTCTTAGACAAGCTTTTTAAGAACCGGTCAAGGTATCAGCTTTTGGGATTAAAAAAACATAAATTAGTCAATTCTCACAAGTCAGTTATCAAAGTTCAATTTTTTAACTTCACAAATTGAGGGATTTTTAACTTATCAAAATTCAAAGAAATTGTCAACAATAAAAGTAATTAGTAGATTGAAAACCCTAGCTAAAATCCTAAAACCCCGAGCCTATAACCCTAAAACTTAGCCTAAAAACCTAAACCTTTTTTACGTACCACCCTAGACCCTAGACCCTAGATCCCTATGCCTGAGAAGCAGACCCTGCTACCTTCCACTGCCTTGCCCGGGTATCAGCTTTTTGAAGGGTCTCTAAAGAGGCGGTTCTCACTAGAAAGGGGCAGATCCTTTCTTGGGTATCACCAAGTGTGATACCCACCAAGCTCTTCATGGTGAGAACCGGCATGAAACTCCCCCCCCCCACCTAGCCGGTTATCACATGTTTCCTTCTCATACTCACCCAACATTGGTGAAATCACTTGAAAGTCCAAAGACATTTATTGGTAGTTGGATGAAAAACCCCGAAAAAAAGGTCCATCCACTAATTTTAAATAAAGCAACAAATAGACAAAACACAATTCTTAAAGGAAAATGTTTTTTATTCTTGAAAGAACATTGTGTATTCAATTATGCCTCATTATTTAGAAGCACAACTCATTAAATTTTTCAGAAAATTATTTTAAAGCCTTGGTGACCTTATAACAATTTTGTATTCAGAACATATTTTAGAACCTACTAAATATATATTAAGCTTGAGATTTTTCAATTTTGCATTTGGAATATTTTTTAGAACCTACTAAATATATATATTAAACTTGAGATTTTTCAATTTTGTATTTGGAATATTTTTTAGAACCTACTAAATATATATATATTAAACTTGAGATTTTTCAATTTTTTATTTGGAATATTTTTTAGAACCTACTAAATACATATGAAACTTGAGATTTTTCAATATCATTGGAGTAAAGTCAATGATATAGCCATTTCTAGCAAAGCCAAAATTGACAATATATCAATGTCTTTAGTTTTTCATTCCTTTTTGATGAAAAATAAGGAAGGTGATGTACCTTTTAAAAATACATCATCCCTTTGCATCATGATTCCTAGGACATTAATTGAGCCCTATACACCCACTCAAAGTGAGTCTTTTGTTTTCCCTCTTCCCACAACAAGAGAGGAACCTTATTAAAAAGTGGAACATTATTTGACTTCAAAAACACATCAACCTAATCCATCCTATACCCTATTGTTAGGAAACCCTAATGTTAGGAAATGAATGAGATAGATAGTTAACAAATTATTTTGAATATGAGAAAAATTATTGGAGGCCCAAAATTATTGGGGGCATGGATGGTGAAGCTCTATGCATGGGATACAATGACCTCAAAGGGGCTAGTGAGAGGAGATGATGACTTCTTTTGATTGCCCCAAGTGATGACATTTAAATAAACCCTCACATAATATTGTCCAATTTTTCATGTTTGTCATTGGGATGTGATAATAACTAACATTGTATGTTGGATGTGATAAATATTGATAGATAGAAGCTCAAAATGTGGGTGGGAATGCTCTAAGGAAAGTATATTCATAATGTTTAGAAGCAATCTAAAAGAAACTTTGGGGGTTTTTACTTTGGTACCCATGTTGGATGCTAGTTCACAACAACTATCCTTTTGGGAAAAAGCCAACCAAAGAATCTTACTTTGTGTGTAACTAGCATATAAATGTAAAATGAAATTTTTTTTATCATTGTGAAGTCATTGAAATAAATATGATAACTTGTACACTAAGGTACTATTGGAAGGCACTTAAGCTTTTTGGGGGAAAAAATAAAATAAAAAATCAAGGTCTTTTTTTTTTCTACAAGCATCTTAGCTTTTCCTTTGACTACTTTGGCCTTTTCCAAGGTGGATTAACAAAGTGGTCTATGGAGAGAGTGAGTGTGTATTACAGGACAAATTTGAGTAATATGACATGATGAGTAATATTAATGTTATAATGGTGCATTCGCACTTGATGTAAACTAAGTTAGATTTTCACTAATGTTAATCTAACATGTCGATTTTCATGTTAAATGAAAATCTAGGTGGCATCCTAGGTGGCACCCAATGTTAAATGGCCGATATTTTAATGTTAAGCTAAAGTTAGCTTAATCTCTTGGGATTTTTGTTGTTGCTCTTGTGGGGGTTGCAAGCAAGAATCTTATTTCTTGCAATTTTGTATTATCATATTTTTTGTGTTGTTGGGGGAACTTCACATCTTGACCAAAGTAAACCAAAATTGGGAGGTCGTTAAATTGGTAGCAATTTACCATCCTCCTCAGTAAACACATTTGTATATAGTCATGACATTGGGTTACTATTATACTTGACTTTGTGATGTGAAAATTAATACCCTTTGTCACAAGAGATGGGCTCCATAAATTAGTATATATATATATATATTATATATATTATATATATATACTATATGTAGAAGACATTTTGGCAATTGTGATGAGAGTCTCTTTGCTTTGTGGCTATGGTTGGGGTTGAGCCCTTCAAATTTTGCATGAATAAGAGTGGCAAAGGAGAGAGATCTGATTGCAATTAGGTGTGGTTGAATTTGTAAGTGTGTGGTGTGAAAGGTGAGAATTTGGAATCTAAACCATAATGAGTTAGGATAGCTTTGGTTAGGTTAGTCTCTTTGAAGGAACAATACCTAGAATTTTTTTATTAGGCAACTTCCTCACCTACACCTTTAGTGCTTTCCATTGACACACAACAAAAGAATTGGAATTCACAAGGAAGATTTGGCAACCTTTAGGGGCAAGAGGATGGAGCATTTTAGTCCCATTTTTTGTCTGTTTCCTATTGTCTATCCTCACTTCATTTTTGAACTTTGAGAAGTGGAGGATGTGATAGGTGTTGTTCGGAGGGAGGCCAACCACTTTTGACTCCCTATGCTCCAAATGTACAATTCAAATTTGCATGACCCACATTACAAAACCCTAACTATAGCTTCAACTTGAGAATTTCATGACGACCAAAAGTAATTGGACCTTACAAAATTGAAGGTGTTGTTACTCAATGGAAAGGTGCCTTTAGAGGTGTTGAGGTGGATGTCTCCACTTTGCCCTAAACAATGTGGATTATGAAGGAGTTGATTTGGCAACCATGTGATCCAATGATAATAATGAATGTGTTGTACTTATCAATGTTTAAATAATTAATTAATTTGGGGAATTTGTCATGACCATATGTCAACTTAATAAGTTAAATGTTGATTGAAAGGAAGGGAGGAAAAAATGGTTTTGGAGTCTACACAATAGTATGTTTAAACTTAATCGAATTGAGGAAGTGAAAGTTGGTGTGATGTATCAAATAGAACCAACCAAGGAAGGATTGTGGGTTCAACAAAAAAAATCAAAATAAGCAAAGTCATTAACTAAACACCATTGTTGAATGAGGTTGTAAGTGAGGATAAAATTTTGGAATGCCATGCATAGGCCTTTATTTTGATAGTGTCATGTAAGCTATGAATCACTGGGTGACAAGTGGACAATAGAATTGGCTAGGTTTCCATGTGAATAGTGAGGGCTTGCAAAACCAAAATGTTTGTGATAACTTTATCAAAAATCATGTTCACAAAAACCTTATTGTTGTGCAACTATGTGTCTTTTGCAATTGATGTGAAACTAAGTTGCATCTTTTCCCCAAAAAACATGATCCATTTATAAATAAAATCCAACATTTGAAATTCATGAAGTTCCATTACAATGCATAGTAGTTGCACATGGTGTCCCTCTACAATTGGAATACATGTCATATATATTTGTGATTCTTATCAATGTATTTTGACTTAAATTGCAAGTTGCACAAAAGTTGATACATACAACTTTGGTGCAACTAGCATACTACCATGAACTATAAGTCTTGACATGTTTGTGCATCACCATGGTGGCAAATCCAAATTGGCAAGCCCATTGTCATGCAATTCACAATGTCATTATAAGCAATTTTTTTGCAATAGGTTTTTAATTAAATAGTTATTTGTGAGTCAATAACTAATATGTAACTAAATTTTAACTTGCAATTTGAGATTTGGGTGAGACATGCAAAAACAAATGACACTTGATAGTAAGTTAATAGATATCCCCCTTTGCATCAATGACCTTCATGCACCTATGTTTGCTTTCATAAAATTTAAGAATTAAAAAGGAGTGGGTTTGTTTTTCTAAACCTTTTGTGCAATTTTTGGTTTTTTGGTGATGCAACAACTATCATATGTGCTACATAGTTACACTAGAAGAAAAATTGTCATTTGCAATCACAACTAAAAAGTATTGTTTGAAATTATCTTTAATTATAAAAATTGATTGCAAATGACTATTTTGCTTCTAGTGTTAAAATTTTCAGCTTTCAATTTAGAACTAGAGATGAGAGGTTATTGCAAATCTTGTTTTTAAAATTTAGTCTTAAAAGTCCATAAATGTTCTTTTCTTTATTTGTATATTTAAAATATGATGTGAAGAAAAAATTTTCATTTTTAAAAAAAAGTTGACTTATAAGATGTAACCTGCAATAATGAAGGAATTTGGAAGGGTAATGAAAGTGGTGATGATAAACATATTGTGGTATTTGTTTGTGTGTTTAAACATTTAGATTTTGGGGTGAAAGGTGAAGTTAAAGTAAAATCATTTTGTTTACACATGTTTATTTTGTGCATTTATGATATATAAACTTTTGTTGTTCTTGTGATATAAGGCTTTGTTGATAATGTTTAAGTTCATCAAAATCAAATTAGTTGTACGTACAAAATAAATTTTTTTTTCAAAAATAAAAATGTAGTTGTGTTTGAAACACATAGTCTTGAAAAGAAATGTGATGTTATACAATTTTGCTAAATTGTTAATAACAATCTCATTAAATGTGTTGTTTTTTATTATGTAATAAACAAAACCAAAACATTCAAGAAAATAAATGTCAAGACAACTTGGTGAAATAAGAAACCAAATGTGATGAACTTTAATTTCAATGCTTCAATTATGTGATGCATTTTGTTTTGAAAACCATCAGTGTGCACAAGTGTAAGTTGTAGTTTAGTAATTTTTATCATGTCACGATGTGTTATGTATGTTGCATTATGATAATAAATTAGCTACAATAATTTACATATTTTTTCTAGTTAGAATAAAGTTAGTGGCATTGCATTTGTAGAATAATTTTATTTATTGGACATGATGGTGAAGAATGATGTCTTGGCATCACAATACTAGTATAATCATAATTTTACATTAGTTTCAATATAGTACCATTGCCAAATCCTTAATTGCTAAAAAGTTCCAAAATCTATTCTAAGTTAATAGTTTTAATTACAATACATTAATTTGTTAGTTACATAATACTCCATTTTTTTTATGATGAATGGTTGTAAGTTAATATCACAAATATTTTTTTTAGCCTCTTGCTTTGACCAAATGTAAATTTTTTTTGAAATGAAAATTTAGTGTATTGCGTAATTTTCAACACACCTTATTCTTAAGTTAATCATTTGATGGTGACCTAGTGTTGAGTCTTGACATGACTATGATTTTTTTGAATGAACATTTTAAACTTTGCTTATGTAATAAACAAAATTTTATCATTTCAAAAGTCCATTATGAGTTCATTTTATATATATAACTCATCCATAATCTTTAATATGTTTCCCACTAAATTCTATTGCAACATGAATAATTAAAAAATAACAATGTTAATGCTGAATATGGCTTTACATTTTAAGTTCATTTGCAATTTAGAAAAAACTACAATTACAATAGTCCAAACTATTCACTTAACTATGTTTTCACCTTCACGTCACATTACATACTCATATGATATAAAAACTCACTTTCAAAAATTATCACATACATTTAAACCTACAAAGTTATTTTTTTTGGTTTTTTACATTTGAAGGATAATGTTTTGGCCTACTTTAGCATGTTTACAACCAATTGTATAATCATGGAAAAAAAATACCCTCAAAGAAGTGTTCCCAACTTCCCAACCTTTTTCGTTTTCAAATTTTTTGAATGGGTTTGCCCATATACAAATTCTTCCCAATTACACATCAAATTGTTGTGGGCACATATAATTGTCAAGTAACCACATGTATGTTGGATGAGTTTTAAAAGTAGTTTTTTTAAAGAAGAAATTCATCCACCCCATTAACTTTGGTTCATTTTCTTTTGCCACCTTTGAACCACTTGCAAATGTTTTTCCCTCCTCCTTATTCTTGTGATGATATTAAGTTTTTTAGTATCATCTTTGAAATTTTGCACCTTGATCTTTGATATTGACAATCACAACACCTTTTACGATATTTGGGCATCAATAACAATCTCCTTCCCTCCTATAATGCCACTTCTCTCATTAGGGCTGCAAGAACAATACAACTCCACAATTGGTGCATTGATTGAAATTGGCAACATCTTGAACAATATAAAAGATTCAAACCACTTGTTTGCCTCCATTTTTAGCATTGTTTTCCACATCATAGGATGATTTCATATCCATAGGCTCCATGTCATTAATCACCATGCTTGTGCATCTAATTATGGGCACATTGGTTACCGTTGAAAAATTCTTGGATGTTAATTATTTTCAAGGAAATCCAATAACACCATCATACACACCAAATGAAGTACCAAATACAAGAAAATCAATTCTCCTTTTTCATTTTTAAAAACATTCAACAACTTCCAATTCAATGTAATCAAAGTTCTACTTAAAAAGTCATGGTTCAAATATCTTATTTTGGATTGCCTCCTTTTGCACATTCCTAGGATGCATACAATTCACAATAAATGCAACTTGCAAACCATCATTAGATATTTTTTCCCCAACACCCTTTCGGTTGTTGATCAAGCTTTATGATTGCTAGGAATGAGTCTACATCTGATGAAATTAATGCTCACAACAACCTTGAAAGGATTCAAAATTTCATCAACAAGGCAAAGGTGTTGGCAATTGGTATTTCTTATTAGTTTGATAATTCTTGACCCATTTCTCTCTTCAAAATCTTTAACAAAATCTTCAACTTTTGATAAGGAAATGTGATATCTCATTGCATGGTGCTTACTTTCTTGGAGGAAATTTTCATAAGCAACTATCACAAAATTTTAAAGGTTGAAAATCCACTTACATAAATAATTGGATTCTCAACTACACATGTATATTTTCTTTGTTGTTTGTTTATAATAGTCTCCCTTCGGACATTGAAAAAAATTTCAATTCTTTGCGTGATCTTGGGTTTCAATCATCTTATCATATTCCCCCACCACTTTACAATGCTCTCACACTTTGCAATTCTTGATTTTTTTGAAAACTTTCATAGAAGTAAATAGGAGTTTAAAAGATGAGAAAAATTGTAACAAAAAGAAAGCAAACCTTTCTACTCCTTTGTTATTTATAATTAATTCAAATATGAACTTACTACTTCCCAAAAAAATTGAATTTTAAAACTGAATGAAGTACTCCCCCCATTCAAATCCATAATGTTGCACTCATAATTTGTATTTATTCTTTTTACTTGGTTTTGCTTTCATCTTTCTTTTGGGTTCAACAATATTATAACTTAAGTTGATCACCATAGATGTGCACTAATACTGTATCACAATCTATACTTGCCAATTGGAAGAAACCATTTGCAAAGGCCTAAAAAACCCAAATGGTTTTATTCACCTTATCCTAATTTTCTTGATTTTTTTCAAACTAACTATCATATAATAATACAAGATTCCCATATTTAAATGATTTTGGCTTCAATTGATTATCATAATAATCTTTCCATTGCCTTTGAACTACTTAATTTTGTAAAGCTTGTTGAAGAAATTCATCCATTTTTTTCCAATTGGATATATTGGTCCACAAGTGAGTCATTTAAAGGCAATTTCATTCATTTAATGTAATATGTAATGAAGGTAATTCTAATTCTATTAGTTATAAAACTATTTCTTGTCCATAAACTAATTGAAATGGCATGTGATTGGTTATGATTTTATAGGAGGTCCAAAAGGCCCATAAATGACCAACAATTTTGTGTCCTAGTTCAAACCAAGCCCCACTATTATTTTAGTTAAAATTTGACATAGTAATCCATTAGTCTTTTTGGTTTGGCCATTTACAACATGTGGCATTACTTGCAAAATGTTTGTCACACATCTAAATGGCAACCTTCCAAAATAGTTGGAATTTTTACTTACATGACACAACAACAAACAAAGTACATCCTTCAACAATTTATACAAAGTCTTTCCAATAATTTTGTGCATGGGGTTGTTTTCTATATTTATTAGGAAGACCATAAATTTTTTGATGGAATGATAAATAATTAAAATATTGACATACCCCCCTATGATAACTTCCACTACAAATACAATTGCATTCAATAAAATAATGTCTATTGGAAACTTACCAAATTCATTTCTTAACCTATTCATTAGATGATTAACATTGACATTCTTCTTTTAATTGTTGAACCAATACCTTATATCATACTTTCCACTATGGTTTGTCATTAATTAATTCCCACACACACACACACACATATAACAAAAAAATTCTTCCAATTTTAAAGGTGCAATGTGCTTAAGTTTAAACCTACCATCGAGATTTGGTATATTTACCTTCATTTCAAAAACCTCGATGTGTTGGTGTGTGAAGGAAGATGTATACAATGTTCTATCGTATCATAACTCAAACTTGAAAGATATTGAAATGTATATTACAAACAAATACCACAAACATTGACAAATTTACTATATTCAATGTTACAAACAACCTTAATTCACTTATGGCATCATCCTTCACAAACCTAGGATGCATTGAACAAATGGGTCTTCATCCTTTAGAGGTAGCACAAAATACTATCCATCCATGTCCAAGTCAAAATTGGTATAAAACTTCCAAAGTAATCAAAATTAATTTTTAAAATTTTGACAATTAAATATGGAGACATGACAAGTTTAATATATGAAAACATAATGAAAATTTTAAAATTGATATTATTGATTCATGAGTATTTAACTAGTACAAATTTGAAAAAATACCAACATAAACCCAAAAATATCCACAATGAAAAAATTCCCAAAAATATAACAAATGAATACCGTGATAAAAAGGAAATGACTTAGTTTTCAAATGTTTGGCATGTGTACAAAGGATCTTGTTGATATTGGAGGCTCACATTTGTTATTGATTAGATGATTATTATGACCATTGGATATTTCACCAAAGTTTTAGATATGAAACTTGTTGAATTGAATTTGGGCCATTTTGGATGCATTGAAAACCAAACTCTTGAAAATACACTATCATCTTTTTGTCCATTCTAAAGGAATAAAACCCAAATGTTTGTTGATATTTATTGGGATAAGTCAAAGATATTTCAAATTTCATCGTAAAGAAATAACTTGAGATTAAGAAACATGTTTTAAATGTAAACCATTGATTATAGATATGAATTTATATGTGAGTGAATGGATGAGGACTTATGTTGAGGTCTACACTTGGAATTAAAATGTAAATATAAAAATAGCCCTAAAATAGAGTTAGATTTAGGGTGATTTTTTCATATTTAACTTTGATATTACATGTTAGATTTAACATTGTGTTTTCAACTTTGTCCACACTAAATGACAAGAATGCCACATACCTTCCTATCAATAGTACCAAAATAAATTATGTGCAACCTTTCAATCTATTATTGTAATCCTTGAACAAATTTAGCAAGTGTTTGCGAAACAATTAATATGTTTAAAATTTTAAGATTTGACATTAAATTTTTGAATTTTTGAAAATTTCAACATTGAGGACATTATGAACAAGAGAAAAAATTATCATAAGTAGAAAAAAATCTTAGTGTGTATAAACTCTATGTGTGGTTGGGTGTTTGGTCCTATGGACCTAGGTTCAAAACCTAAATTTAATGAATTTTAATTATATTGATTTTCAACATTTTAGCAAATTACTTTTTCAAAAAATTGAAAAAATTGAAGAACATTTAATTAATGCCAAATTTATTAAGGGAGTATGGTATCTCATAACGATTTCAAAATAGACCCTAGAATAATTCACAATATCAAACAAGGCAAGTTATTCCCTCTATTCATTTACCAATTCCAATACCTCCACATAATCTCAATTAAGTAACATGGGCTTTCAAACTAATTGCACATCACATATTAGGTGGTGCTTTAATTTTACCTTTTTTTTTGCTTGATGCATTGAACTCTCCTTGATTTCAATTATGCATAGCACTTGAATACAAAATTAATTAGCATTTTGTGAACAATTGTGAAATGCAAAAAATAGTTTAGGAATCAAAGGTGGTTGTTCATACTTGGTGCATGTGGTTGATCATCTCCATTGCCAACATCATACATGTGATTGAAGCTTCGCTACATGTTGTCCATAAGCTTGTACTGTACAACAATTTTGAGAAATGCAAAAACTAAAACAATGCAAACAATCTTGCAAATCGTAACAATAAAATGACATCAAATAGTATGGAGTAGTTTTCAATTGCTTAGAACAATTGTTGTGTTTAAGAGCATAATGCATGTGGGATGAGATGCATATGAAGTTGTGTGATGGAAATGTGAATCAAAGCACCCATATGCTAATTATAGCATTGGAATAATACCCCATTATACCCCATTTTTAAAGGGGTTACATATCTCCATGCTATACCTTCTAAAATCTTGCGTTCTTTAACTTTTGTTTTTACTTCTTCTAACTATGACTTAATTCCAATTGACATTTTAAATGCCATGTAAGATTTAGAAAATACATAAGTGTGGATAGAAGATTTAAAATCTATATCAAACCACTAAGATAATACTAAAATATTTCTATGTTAGCCCCATCTTATCACCATAGAAATACTTTGCATCAAAATCTTGGCAATTATAAAAACAAATTAAATGTCACACCACAAAATAAAACCTTAACCTTTACAAACTATTTAGTTATTAGCAACATAAAGTTCATATATGAGATGGATATGACTTCATCTTATGACAATTTTCAAATTGACAACCAAACCTAAAAAGATTATGGGGATTGGTGACAATAGCAAGTTCGACATTGCAACTTTTCAACATGTTATGATAGTGAAAAAAAAGGTTTTTCATCACTTGTTCAAGGTTAGCAAAGTTGTTTTGTCGTACATGGTTATCACAACATGTTAGGGTTTGAACTTTGAACACTATGTGTTTTATACCCATCTTGACCTTAGTTAAATACATTATTTGAATAAATTTTTTTACTCATTGATGAAGATTTTTCATTCTCATTTCTTTGACTATTCAACTTCATAGAATCATATAATATTATCTTCACAATGAAACAATATAAGAAAAAAAAGAATGAAATCAAGTTGGCCAAAATATTTTTTCACCTATAAAAAGTTAGGACTATCACCTTTCTCCGAGTTGACACTTAATTTCTAATTGTCAAAAGGGGAGGAGGAATGCCCAAGGAAGAAAGTGGTTGTTTAAAATTTCCTTTTGGATTTATAAATTTGAAAAGTTAAATAGTATGAAATTAATAAAAAATAAAATCAAAGCATGCCTTTAGTTGAAAGCTATTATCACTTTTCAAAAGTTGACACATAATGAAAAGGGGGGCAATTGAGTGATTGGCCCCAATGTTTTTTTTGGGTGAATTTTGGCATTGTGGTGACAAAAAATCGAGTTTGAATCCTACAATAGGGTTTTTGGAATTTGTTTTCAAAATTTGTCTTTTTCTGAAATTTTTCCATAGCCACTTAAAACAATTGTCATTTAATGCTAATTAACACTAAAGATCCTCGCTAGTGGACCGACTTCAAGAATTTGAAAAAAAAAAACCCTAGTTAGCCCACACAACATTTCAAAAGTCTATTATTTCTCACAATTTTGATGGAAAACCATTTCATCCATATACACCAAATTGTAGTTGAGTTGAAAATCATTGTTCATGTATAAAATGACTTTATGGTGAATTGAACCCACAACCAATGCAAGGTGGTTATGACCTTTAATTATCATTCTATTGGTTTGATGCTACTTATCTAAGTAAAGTTCAAATTTCCAAATCCCTTACAAACAAAATTTATTTCAATTTTTTAAAAACACAACATTCTTTGAATCATTGTCACTCAACATGCATTCATCACGATCATAAATTGCAATTATATTACCGCAATTGTTGTAGGCTTTGGAATCAAATCACAAATCCAATATTTCATGTTTGATGAGAAAAAATAATGGATTTAAAATCATAATTTCACAATCCAAATGAAACTAGCATGTTGCATGTCTCCTAACTTTGTAATTAAGGCATCATAATACAAGGTTGATGTGTCAAAAAAACCACCTTTGTAAAAATGAAATCAAGTGTTTTAAAATCAAGGTGTTAAAAAACCTATCAAAATAATCACCTAGTGTAAATGTATTGTAGATTTATTTTTATTTATCATTTAAATTTTCATAAGTTAATACTTAATTAAATTTCTAGCATATTTTCCTCTCATCACACATTAAAATGAAAAGTCCAAAACTAATAAACAAGGTCAAAAACCATTGACCCTCTAGGTTGGTTTTTTTGGCACATCTACTACCTTCAAGAGCAAACCAAGGACCCTACCTTATCACAAGAAGAAAGCTATTTTCTTTCCTAGGTAAAAAAAATACACAACACTTTTTAATGCTTCCTTCATAAACAAAAGAAGTTTTGAAAAAGCCTCTCTTGCAAGACAAAGTCTCTTTAAAGTCTTGTGAGACAAACCATAAGGGTTTTTCATTCCACCCAAAACCATGTCAAGTTTCCAAGCTCACATGGATGGGTTTTAATACACAAATGGGGTACTACAAGTTAATCCTTGCAAGCACATATTATTAGTCCTTAGGCATATTTGGCACCTCTCAAGCACTTGTAATTTGACCACAATTTATTACCATTTTCATTATTAGTTTAAGGGTAGCCTACTAAGGTTGCCACCTATAACATCCATGTAGGCTACCTAGAAACTTTAAGAAAAACTATTAAAAAGAAAGTACACAAAAAGAAAACACCAAAATGAAAGCAAAAAAAAAATGATGGGGGGAAAGAAAAAAAAAACCTCCCAAAGAAAGTAAAAGAAAGACCTAAAAGTAAAAAAAAGAAAGAAAACCCCAAAAAGAAATTATATAGGCTACTACTATTTCAAAATCCCCAAGAACAAAGAAAATTAAAAGAATGCCTAGATTATAGAAACTAGCCACCCAAAAAAAGAAATACCCTTGAAGACAATTGGGAATCCCCAAAAGACAAGGTGAAGAGAAAAAGAAAAAAGAACACCTCCCAAAAAGAAAATCAAAAGACAAGTTATATTCCCCAAAAGAATGTAAAGAAAGAAACAAACCACCCAGTAAGGCATCAACTAACCCGGGTTAACGTCAACACTGTTTTATGTAGTCCTAGGATGTGGTCAGTGGTTACCTCCTTGGGATGTGGTAAAAAGATTCATAGGCTGCGCTGTATGCAGCCCAGCGACGGTGGCGTGTCTGTCTGTCTCCTGCTCTCGCTCTTTCCTCGTCTTCTCTTCCTCGCTCGCTCGCTCGTCGCTCGCTTCTCTCTCTCTCTCTCTCTTCTTCCAGGCTTTCCTCTCCTCCTGACAAGGTATGTTTCTCACTTCCATTGCATCTCCACAACCCATCTTCTACACCCATTTGTATAAAACCAGAAAGCCCGGAGCTTTGTAGGTTCGGGTTTTTTCCCTTTTGTTGCAACTGCAGGGAGTTCAGGTCGGTCAGAGAGAGAGAGAGAGAGAGAGAGAGAGAGAGAGAGAGAGATTCTATTGTGTTTTTGGTGCCATTTGTTTGCTTGTGGGTTTTGTGGGGTGGTGCCCATCTCGAGGGTTGGACGGGAAGGACAAGAAGTTTTGGGGGGGCGAGGGTGGGCGAAATCCGCTTCACTTTTTCCTCTTCTCTTCAGGAAGATCAAAAACTGTGTTTTGGGTATTCTACACCTTCTTCTTAAAGAAGTTGGGTTGGAATTTTTTTTGGGGAGAAGGTTTTTGGGTAGATTGTTTCTGAATGAATTCCTTGGATGTGTGTGTGTTCTTTCTTTGTTGATTTTTTTTAGTTCCATCCTCCCTATTTCAGATGAGCTTTTGAAGAAGAATCCTCTTCTTCTTCTTCTTCTTCTATCCTTATGGACATTTGTTGGAATCGAAATCTGTAGCAAATTTGTGAGCCAGAGCTGGGAGAGACGTATATGGATGTTTTTTTTTTTTGGTTCTGTTTTCCATGGGACTTCTTCCATTTCTGTCTTCCATTGCTGATGTGAAACTCTTGCTTCCCAGGACGGTGGATGCCTTGGTTCCTCTTTGAATGTGGAGCAAAATGTCTTTTTTACAATTTTGAACGATTTGTGAAATAGTCTTGCGCATCGAGCAATTTTGTGTCGGGTCGACCAACCATTGTTGCCAGTTTTTCTTTGTCCTGAATTTTTGCAGCTGTCCGTGTTCCTGTCATGTCTAAGAGAAGAATGATGTAACTATGTTCATCTCTCCATTCCACATGAAATCAACATCCAGTTATCCTCTTGGTTTTTAGGCTCTGTCACACATACATGATCCTAGCGGTTATAGGTTAACAATTTCGTCATGCTCATCCCTCAAGATGGTGGCAACATGTCTCTGGCCATGTTTGTCATCTGTTCAGAGGTCTGGGAATTTCAGAAGTCCAGCGGCACAGAAAGTCTTTGTTCTTCTTGGTCACTGTGTCCATCATCCCTGTGTGCTGAGTGAGCCATCTATGTTCTGTGTTGCTGTTATCTTGTGCCCTCTGTGTGCATAGCATGTGTGGTGAAGCTTCTTGTACTACTCCCTTGCTGCTGGGACTTGTGCACTGTTTGCCTGCAACGAGTTTCTCTGACAGAGAATTGCATGTGGTTTCATTGGGTAAATTCACCTTACAATAACAATACAAAGCACAAAGATGGAGTGATGTTTTCTGAGTTGTAGTTCTGAGCAGTATTTGTGCAATGGGTTTTCCTCAGGTGATGGTGAACAGAGTGGAGGCGGTGGCAAGATTGTGGTTTTGGCCCTAGGGATATTATATGGGACAGAGCTTGGAAGTATAAGTTCATCAACTCAGCTTTGAAAGTAGTAGACACAGTAGAGGCCAGTGGTGGACGAACAGACAAGGGGGGAATCATTCCAGCAATCATCTAAAAGATCAAGCAAAAGTTGGACACTTCTCAGAGGCTTGACTTTTATGTGGGATGCTCTGTATTTTGCCAACAGTATGTATGTCTTTTTCAATAGAAGAGTACATCCTCTCCAAGCCTATCTCAGTTATTAGTGAAGCAGAATTCAATAGTTCAGCATATTGCAGCAAGTAGTCCTTGAGACATGGTGGCTGTTAATATGGGCGAGACCTGACCCACAAATCAGATAATTGAGGACAGGGAGCAGCGTAATTGTTCTGGGCAATTTTGGTGGCACAGGACACAAGCAATGGATGTGTATAACATAGTGCTGCTATTGGACACTGCAGTGGGTTCCTGATTTTCTTATTGGACTCCAAACAGAGCAAGCAGTAGAGGTTCACTTGGGAGGGGGTCTGCACTTTGCACTAAGGACTGAGTTTTTGCAGCAGAGCTTGGAAAGGTAAATATAGGAGAGTTCAGGAGTGAGGAGAAATGGCTGGGGATGATCTGGTGGAGCTCAAGTTCCGGTTGTATGATGGGACGGACATAGGGCCCCACAAATATGCCCCAGCCAGCACTGTTGCCACTCTCAAAGAGAGTATCCTCTCTCAATGGCCACAAGGTGATGATCCTGACTAGCCATGTTGTAGCTTTCAGTTTTAGGGTTTTGTTTTGCCAACACAAATTGTATCTATTCAGTCCTTCCATTGTCTGGTTTCTCTCTGCATCACCCATTGCTATTAGGTGGTTATTCTTTGTTGTATTCTTTCATGGGCAAATTGTGTGTTCTTGGCCCACTATCTGGTCTCTAGGTGAAATTCTGCAATCAGTCAACTCTAGGGTTTATCCTTTACATGTAGATCTATCTATTGTGGCAGCATTTGTTGCTCCCCTTGTTGCCATTCATACTTTCTCTTGTGGATCCACCATTTATTTGCTGGAGGGTTTTGGATCCCAATTCTCTTAGATCTGTTGGATGGACTACTGTTACTGATAAGGGTGATGTGAAGGCATAAACCACTTCATACCATCCTGCCCTGAGATTGACTTAAGCTTGTTGTATGTTATTTCCAATCCCATTCTTACTGTGGGGGTTGGGTTATCGATGCAGGAAAAGGGAATGGACCTAAGTCAATCAATGACATGAAGCTCATAAATGCTGGAAAAGTATTGGAGAATAGCAAGACACTTGCTGAGTCTAGGGTACTAGTGGGTGAACTTCCTGGTTGTGTCATCACAATGCACGTTGTTGTGCGGCCCCCAACATCAGACAAAGCCAGTGGTATTCAGCTTCCATCTCTTTGTCTCTCTTGACCCTGACTCCCTTGTTTTTCTTCTTAAGCTCTCTTTTGGTCTTCTTTGTTGTAACTTTGAAGAGCTGTTAGTTTCTATCAGTTTCTTTTAAAAGAATAAATTTATTTAAACCATTTTTAATCTAGTAGTAATTATTGTAAATTATAATAATTCAATTTCATCATGGTCCTTGTGAATCCTGTTGGTCCTGGTTTGACCCACTGCAGTTTGTGTCAAATTTGTTCCTCCTTGCCCAGAATTGTTACAGAAGTGGGACTTACTAACTTTTTTATTGTGATCATCACTGTGTGCAGATAAACAGCCTTCTGATGCTGCCAAGAGAAATAAGTGCTCTTGCACAATTCTGTAGCCTTTGGGGAAATTCCACTCTCTTGCATGTTTCGAGGGAAACTGCTTCCGACAAGTATGCTTCTTCTTCTTCTGTTCAGGGATTCTAGGTTAAGACTTCGAGATAAAATGGTTGACAGACATGGTGCATCAACAACCTCCAGCAGCTCTTTCAGTGTTGACTGAGAGAGTATGTATGACTGGCCTCTTTCTAATTTCCCAATTCCAGGCTGCTAGGGATTGATACTATGGTGTGATAGGCAGTGATGAAATCAAGCTGCTATGGCTGTAGACACTACTACCACATGTGCAAGCAGGAGTCTTGAGAGAATCTTGGACCCACCATGTTTGAGTTATCCAGTTATGATGATGCAAATGTCAAAAAACAGAGGATGACTGTGGTGACATCCCAGTTGTAGGTGTTTACTTCACTGCGTTTTTTCGGCATTTGGTGCCCGTAGTGGAAGGCATCAGAAGGAAGGAGATCCATTATCATGGCCCCCCTTGACCTGCAAGTCCTGATATCAACAAGGAGCTGGTGAAACTCCAGTGGATGGGTATTGCCCGTTTAGACAAAAACCCATATGTCCAGCAGCAGATCTGTCAAGCAATAGATAGGGTTTTTCCCAAGAGAAAAAGCCCAATAGGATTTTCAACAGGTTGTGACTTTGGGGAGGAATGCTAGTGGTCATTTGAATTGGTACTTTGTGTGACAGGTTGTGTTTAAGGCAAAGCTTGCTTTCTATTCTTGGGGAGTTGGTTTCAATTTCTGAAAGAGGAGCAGCATAAAGGTGAAGTTAGAATAGAATTGCGGTCCCAACAGATGATCTTAGGCTAGGACCCAAAAAGTCCATCCCATCTATTTCCCCTCATGTAAGAGGAGGTGTCCTACAGAGATTATGATTAAATTTGTGATCACAATATACACCAAAAAAAAAACTGACAGTAAAAATATGTGCAGGTTGAAGTTCACTGGTTCAGTGGTTGCAAACAATTACTTCTGCTTTTGTGCTTTGTAACTTGGCTGCTGTTGCTGGATGTCTTTGCAGTTTGCTTGAGACAAAATAAAAATTATTGGTAGTGGCAGCGAGTGTTCTTGGGTCAAGAAGAATACAATGGTAGTAGCACACATTGAACATCATCACATGGGTCCTTAAAACAGGAGGTCCATAGTCCATACAGAGCTGCAAGGTTGGCTTGAATCCTTGGATGGCAAGTCTGTGCTTGTGCAACTAAACTGCTCTAAAGGTGGGCCCAGAACTTTCTGGTGCTGCAGACTATCTGCAAGATCCTCCCTCCACCTGCACAACAAAAGCATCAATAAGCCACCTGAAGAGGAGACTGATATGGTGAGGATGATTAAGAGGAGACTGACATGGTGAGGATGATTAAGAAGAGAATGATATGGTGATGATGATGATGATGAAGAAGAAGATACTGACATGGTGAGGATGAAGAAGAAGATACTGACATGGTGATGATGATGATGATGATGAAGATGTTGCTGGCATCATGCTCATTTGCAGCAATCAGTTTGCACAGTTTGTTAACTGAAGCTGAATTTAGTAGCTGCTGGGTGATCTGCAGATAGATCAGTCTAACGCAGCTAGTATGCATGCACACCCACAATTCATTTTGCCACCACTCATTCTATCCTGTTGTTGTCACAAGTAGAGAGAGAGAGCGAGAGAGAGAGAGAGAGTTGTGGAAAGAATAGGCATTAGATCAGTCTAATCCAGCAAGTATGCATGCACACCCACAATCCATCTTGCCACCACTCATTCCATCCTGTTGTTGTCACAAGTAGAGAGAGAGAGAGAGAGAGAGAGTTGTGGGAAGAATAGGCAAGAATGGACACAACCACACTACCATTTTAGAAAGTGTCTAAAAACACAGGGAGCATGCAACACCAGGAGGAGCTGATATGTTTATATGTTTATGCTGGGTGTGTGCATATCAGTCTAATCCTGGTGTGTGTGCAGGATCCGTCTGAGGTGGAGATTAGGTGCAGCAGCTAGTCTAAAGGAAAGAAGAGTGTACCTAGATTGCCAGCAAGTTTGTTGATTTGGAGCCTTAAACCCCCTGCCCTTGCTGCAGCAATCATGGCTGAACCTAACAAAGCAAAGATTCAGGAGATACTGGCTTCCAATCTGGACCCAGCAGAGAAGCTAAGGCTGATAGTGGAAGAACAGAGGATAGTTGACAAGGAAAGTGTGCGAGAGGCAGTGGCAATGCTCACACCCGAGGAGAGGGAGGAGCTCAACAGGCGGGCTCGTGAGGGAGAGGTTGTTGTCCCTGGAGGCACTGGTGGCAAAAGCCTGGAAGCTCAAATCCACCTTGCTGAAGGTACCCAAATCCCCACCTTTTCTTGCATCTTCAAACCCAAATCTCTGCCACCACTCTAACCCATCACCCAGCCTTGCTAGCTCTAAAACCTGGATCTGTATCTAGGTAGAGATGCTTGTTTCTATCTCTCGAGGGGAAAAATTGCAGTTGTTGGTTTCGAACAACAAAACAGCTCAAATAATGCTAAATTGCTTTGTGTGGGTGTTGATTTCAAAAGGTCGGGCCAAGGGAGGGAAGCATCGAGCTGAGCAGCTGGGGAAGGAAGGTTATCAGGAGATGGGAAAGAAGGGAGGATTATCAAGCTCAGGAGAATCACCTGAAGAGAAAGGGGTACCAATTGACGAGTCAAAATTCCGGACCAAAAGCTGAAGAAAAACACAAAGCCATCAGATATCTGACTGGATTTCAACATGGACAAATGAGGAGCAATCAGTATTTCAATCAGGAACAAACAGAAGCGGAGAGCTTGACAATCTCAAATGTACAAAATGACACTATGAGGAACAAACAGAAGCAGAGAGCTTGACAATTGCAAATTGTACATATGAAGCTTACTAGCTTTACTTATACTAAAAGCTTTTGAGGATAGTATTACTGTGGGGCAAAGTTGTCTGCCCTGTTCGTCATATGCACTGTGCATACATCAGTTTTGTAGAGATGGGTGAAGAGATAGTTATTGTGAGCTTCAGAATCTGACGAGGAGTGGGGACTGGAGGGAGAGAGAGGGAGAGAGAGAGTTTGGCTGAGATTAGGTTGCAATGAGCACCAAGTTCGTGGTCTGTTGAAAATTCATGCATTTTTTGTATGGATTTGGAATTTTAATGGAAACAAAGTTCTGATGGACAGTTGGGTGGAAAGTTTTAATCCTTCCATTGCTTTCCTCTTCCAGAGGATTCATATGAGTGTGGGTTTGTAGCAACTTGAAAAGTGTCATAATATGACTACCTAAACTACTACACAGTTGAGCTCAGATAAACTGCATTTAACAAAAGAGTGTAGTCAAAAAGTAATCTACAATCTGCAAGACCATGAGAATTGGTGAGACAGTGCTCTCTATCCAACCAACAAAGGGTCTAAGCAGGTGTGGAACCAGCAGAAAGATTGTCCAATTTGGGGTCAGCACGATAAACACCTGTGTGATTTGGAAACCCTTTTGGTGCCACCCACCACACCCATGTCACACCTGCCTTTTCCACCTTCCATTTCCTCACCTAGTTTCAAACATACAAACATGACACAATACTTTTACATGCATCTCAAGCACAACAAAAGAAAGATACAGGAAAGAGATTGGATGACATTTTCTTTCCTTGGGTTCTTGGTCCTAATCTCTTCCCCTGGAAGGACTTGAGATGTGTTATCCTCAATCTATTCTCCTTTTATGAGAATTTCTTTTTCCTACCTGACTGACAGGATCTCTCTAGGTGGCTTTTGAGGGGAAAAAAATTGAGAGAGAGAGAGAGAGAGAGAGAGAACTATTTCTGCACAAAGATCTACAAGCAGAATGTAGACTAACCTGATCCAACTGCATTGCTGCCACATCTTTTTCAGCAGTCTCCTGCACCGGTGAATGTGTTGAAGTCGAGAAATGTCTGGAACTAGTCTTTGTCCAAGTGTGATACTTTTTCAACCCTGGGTCAATTGTTGTGTGTTGAGGCTTGGCATCTGTATGAACTGGTGCATCCCACCCTGGCATTGTCTTTGACCCCTGTCCCAAGCACCCCACACACCCAAGAAATAAAAACGTGATTCCACATCATGGATGGTAGTAACTACTGTTGTGCTATGCAACAAGTGAAATGTATAGACACCATGGTTGTGCAGGACAGCATCAATGCAAAGCAGTATAGACAGTGTAGTTGTGCAGGGTTTAGGTATTTCATCACAGAAATACTGTAGTAGCTTTGAAGACAATTTTCTACTCTAACTTGAATTGTCAAATCTTTCTCTGGCCATGAAGACCCTTCTTCAACTGCTCAAAACTTGGCAATCAAGTATGAGACTGACTCTCTCAACAACCCATGTGCAACCCAGGTGTTTTTGCTGTGCAGAAGTGAGATCACGTTTCTCCAGCATCCCCCAAGGTCTATTACACCCTCATCTGGATTTTGGAGTAAGTGGCTGCTCCTAGGGGTATTTGGATTCAGAAACCTTCACAAATGATTACTTTTCCTCTTTGGCAGGAGGAACATCATCCAAATACCAATGTGTTCAACAACCAAAACCCTAAGGATGCCCTTAAATTCATTCTCATGGAATTTGGAAATTGATAGTGAAGTGCTCAGATGCGGCTGAATCCAAACAACATTCTGACTTCAAATTGAACATCGGCAGATAACATATGAATCATGTTTAGTATTTTTTTTCCACTGTGACATTATCTTCTCACTTACCAAGGATCTAAAATTGAAGAATCCTGCAATGGGTGTATGATCTAAGAAGGCTTGTTGCAGCAGTGTGCCCCAGAGAGAAAGAGAGAGACATCGATAGGAAGAGGGGAGAGAGGCTGCTAAGGGTGGGGAGATTGGCAAACCTGGAAACCTGGGGGCTCTTGCTGGGCCTTTGCAGCTTTTTCTTTGGTGATTTCTTTGGGCTCAGCGAGATGTATGTCATCTGCTCTCCTATCATCTGGTGTGTCACCCTTTGTTGCCGGGTCATTCTCAAGGCCTCTCAAAGGCCTCACTCCCACAGTTGTGTCCTGTACCATTTCCTGCACACACCCTCCATGGAGGATCCTCCTTGCCATCATGATGATCCCTTGGAGTCTAAACTCCGACAAGCTCCAGCAACTGTTCCTCTTCATCATCAAAGCCTTGCTGAACATCACCATAATTGCTGTACTCACAAAATCCCACAAATTCACCCACCCAGAAAGAAGAAGAGGAAGAAGGAAGCTACTAAGCCCAACAACACCAAATACAAATAACAGAATCAACCCAACAGAGATCAGAAACCCACAAAACTCCAACAACAAAAACAGCAACAAAATCACCTCCACAGCAAACCACAACACAAAATCCACCAATCAAACAACCACAAAAAAAACGATGACGAGAGAGAGAGAGAGAGAGAGAATATGTGTTTTACATGTGGCACATATATACCATACTATGTGGCAACAAGAGCTCCCTTTCTTTGATATAAAATTAATATCTTCACTCCACCAAGATTTGCCTTTGTCCCATTGCAATGGATTTGCCCTCTTGTGGCCAAGTGGTAAGATGTCTTTCAAAACTTTGTTTGAACCTCTCTTCTTTTCAAAAACATTTCTACTTGTGAGATTAGGGCACATGCCCAGATTTTACAAAATTTCCTTACTTTGCGGATACCACTGAAAGAGGGGATAGGGGGCCCAAAGCAGAAGAGATAGGGGTGAAACATTGTGAAATTAGGGCACATGCCAAGATTTAATAAAATTTCCTTACTTTGTGGATACCACTGAAAGAGGGGATAGTGGGCACTGAAAGAGGGGATAGGGGGCGAAAGCAGAAGAGATAGGGGTGAAACAAAGGGTGACTTTAAGGATAACTCTATTACTTGAATAGCTAGCTCCATGTAGAGGAAAGAAAAAGTGAAAACTCTAAACCATAACTAACCCTAACCTTTGTTTAATTATTCCTTAAAATAGACAATTTGAAAAAAAAATTGTAATTGCAAGTAAGTTGAAAGCCCAGCTAATTAACCAAGTATTTTCCTACCACTAATGTTTGGAACAAATTAATTCATGAATGGCTTTGCTGGAAAAAAGAAAAAAGAAAAAAAAAACATTTTTGCTTGTTGAAATTCATGGGAATTAAACTCTCATCCTCTTCTTCAAGGCTTTCTATAGTCCCGATTGGATAACATTACAAATACAAAACATAATGAACATTTTTTAATATCTATTTTTTAATTTTAGGATTATTTTGGAATATTGAAATTGTGTCAGAACTTGCAGTTACTGCAGCATCAACGCGACATGCAGCAGCAGATCAGCAGCTCACTCGAAGCTCTGATCTGGAAAGCTGCCTTGCAGCAGAATCGCTGATGTCAACTGATTCTAGCATGACACAAGCTGCTGCTGCTGCTGCTGCTACAGGCCGCAGTCATGACATTCAAGACTGGACAATTACTAGATATGCATTAATAGATCAGGAGGATCAGCATGAGGAGGGGTTAAGGAATGTAGAGAATATGAATATCGATAGCTACTGCATCTTCAACGAATTACAAGCTGCTGCATATGAAGATGAAGATGATCGTCATCATCATCTACACGTTGCAAATAATCAGCTGCTACACAACAATACTGATCAAGATTTCAATAATTTCCAGGAGTCCTGCATGTTGCAGGAATGGCGAGATCTGATTATAGATCATACCAAGTTCAGCTGGAGCCATGAGCTTGTACCAGAATTATTATTTCCAGCTGATCATCAGCTGCAACACAATC
>Ga0116227_10004630_pt1 | contig 29714 bp, 25 predicted proteins | sample S1TSphgellanicum_FD_89693 | JGI IMG/M metagenome (GOLD analysis project Ga0116227, IMG submission 89693) | Host-associated microbial communities from peat moss isolated from Minnesota, USA - S1T2_Fb - Sphagnum magellanicum MG | ecosystem: Host-associated > Plants > Peat moss > Unclassified... | reverse complement strand
TCCCCTAAATCCGCCCCGTCATCAAGCCGGATGGACATTTCATCCGTCCCCTTAATTGGGACGGACAGCAGCTCAAAGAAAAAAACGGTAGTCTTGGTCAATACAAAAAAAAAAAAAAAATTTGGCTGTCCAAGGCCTAAATTTTTTTTTTCTGGTCTACCAAATCTTTTGCCTCAAAAAATCAAACTGCCCCTGATTTATTTTTTCTCTGGAGTCAGTTACATCTAGGGAAGTTACATCTGGGGAAACTCCACAGGGAACGGGCAGTGACTGGAAGAATCTTCCAAGCATTGCCCACATAGACAAACACCATTGTTGTTTTAATATATATATATATGAGTGATTAATTTTATTTTTTAAAGGGAAAAAATAGCAAGATATCAATTAGGGTTCAAGGTGGCAACGGAGATCTACATTTCAAGGTTTAGGGGTTTGCTTAGCCGTTTTTCTACACCTCATTTGTGGTTGAACGCAAGAAGCATTGTATTGATCAATGTATTAGAGGGTCCAGAGAAAAGGGATGCACATGAGAGGAAGATTTATGGATGTGCAAGCACGGGAGGAAGATAGTGCATGCTCATGTGCCAAATGATGAACTCAGGAGATCGGCGTGCTCAGGCAGGAAGTCAGCATGCTCAAGAAGTCGACGTGCTCAGGAAGCATCGCATGTAACGATGAGTTCAGGAGGTTGACGGGGTCAAATGTCACTGAATAGAAAGAGAGGAAGAGGGGCATCGCGTGCCCAAGTGTCACACGTTCAAGCATCAAATGGAAAGGCCTAACATGGATCCAGTCCTAACATAGATTTAGCACGGCATTCAAGTCAACTCTTCCCAACCTGTTTTTAAGTAATTTGTGTTGGGCAAAGCCTTGTCATAAGCACCTGCCATTAAAACCCCCGCGATTGTTTTGTGTTCATTTGCAACCCATCTGCACTAACACATGCAACCCATCTTAACACTCACTTGAGCCACTAATGGTCTGCTCATTTACAACCTACTCAAATGGATGGCAGGACCACCCACATTTATGAAATGCGATTGGGAATGTAATCAAGACACTAAAGAAAGAAATTTTACAATTAACAAGTACAACAAGGCATACATGTCTTGCATGATAAGCAAGACATTGCAGAAGAACAACTAAAGCTTCAGCTTGTCAGTAAGGTCAAAGCATCCGCAAATGTAGCTGCACCCATCCAAACCATGTTGAAGTGCAACCCTAAACTCCCCAACAAGTGGGAAACTTCCACCTGCTACATACTTGTCTACAGGTCAAGAAGGAGACAAGAGGAGGGGTGGACCATGTGCCCAACCGTTAGGAAAGATATAGTCCCCTTGTCTATTGGTGGTGAGGTGTGTCCAGCTGACTTTCCTGAAAGATTTTCAATTAGTTGTATCCTTGAGGTTTAGTGGCATTGTCAAGTGGATTTAATTAGAAGTGTAATCAACATGTGTCAATAGGAACTAGTAGAGGTTTCAATATTGTATTGTCGGTTACATTATTTACAAATGTTGTTGCAATGATTTCATGTAGCCTAGGTTGTTTAAACCAAGTTATATGGTTGCATATCTTTACTGGTAATGGTTGTGTGTAGGGTGCCAAAATTGGTTGGTATGATGGAACTACAAGTGGAGTTGTAATAATACTTGTTATATCAATTACATGTAATGTCCATTCTTTTCTTCATTCGTGACACACCTCCATACTCCTTGAAAAACTCAAATGCGAGTCCGAAAGTGAAAATAACAAAAGAAGGAATTGGGGTACACTCCCTAATTCATAACACTTCAAGGGTAGAAGGTCGTGTTGAAGCTCGTGTTGAAGCTTCAAGATAAGGATTAGAACGAGTGACAAGCGAGTCAATTATTCACACGAAGCTGCACAAACCAAACAACAAGTTGGTTAGTGTATGATTGGAGCACTTTTGGTGCAAGGACAAATCACAAACATACACAAATTCACAAGACTCACCATGGCCCTGACTTGGGGGAAGCCACCACCTTCCCGTTTATAGTATTCTTTTGCTTAGCCACAGGGGTTGCATCCACATGTCATTTTGTCCCGGGACCCCCAAGTTGGGAGTCTCAAAATTCTCGAAATTAGGACTTCTGGCACTTTGGAACATCATAACTTCTTATGTGAATTTTTGATTGAGATGAGGTCTAAAGCAAAGTTGTAACCCTTATTGAGAGCTTTCCAACGATATGTGGCATGCCACATTAACGCACATATTTCAAGGTGATACTTAACTTTTAATGGGCAGGAGTCAAATTGGCACTTTGATTCTTGACCCTTCTTTTGACCAGAACTTGTGTTTTAAATATTCAAATGGGTCATGGGAGCCCATTTTAGACATCTAAGTTTCAAAGACTTTTTAATGGTATAAATAATTATTTAATCTAATGAGAATTGACCCCTGAAATACCTCTTTGAAAATTCAAAACTCCATAGGTATTCCAACTCCCAAAATGGGAGTCCACTTGGGTGTGTGGGTTCATTCCTTCACATTCCTAGTTGCATTTTTAACTCACACATTTCCATGTCTTTGCCTTAGTCACAAGCCCAAGGCCAGGGTAATGACAATTCAACTATCCAATTATTTACTTGGAACATTTATGTGAGTATGTGGAATCATCAATAATCAATTTTGTAGGTTTTTAAGGCTTAATTTATCTTCAAAAAAAAAATTTCTCTTCCTTGAAAACCATCCCTTAAATTCTCAATTTCAATTTCCTTCTTAGGCTCATGGTTCCCCTATTCTTGAAAATTATCCTCATATGTTCTCAATTCAATCATCTCCTGTGAGTGATTTTCCCTTGGTAGAATCACATATTCCAAATTTTGGTCATTACTTTTATCAAATTCTTGACCCAACTTATTTCCCACCTACATCCCTTCAAACTCCAAATACATGTTATATGTATATGGTTATTTGCCCAACTCCATAGATGCCATGGCTAGCATAGACATCATCTACACAGATTAATGTTATGAGTTGGTTCTAAAGCTACTAGATATATGATCAAAGGTAATCCTACAAACCCCTGAACTATTTGAGGGCTATTGAACCCTGAGCTACCTAAGTTACCTTGAGCCTTAAGCCTTTAGCTACCTTAAGCCCTGAGCCACCTGAGCCCTTAAGTTACTTGAGCCCCTGAGCCCCTGAGCCTTAAGCCCTTGAACCCCTAAGCTACATGAACCCCTAAACTACCCTCAGCTACCATGAACCCCTGAACCACGTTACCTTAAACCTGAACTACCCAACCCCTGAAGTGTTAAGCCTTTGAACCCTTGAACCATTGAGCTACCCTAAGCCATGAACCCCTAAGCCCCAAACCTTTGAACTCATGAACCCCTGAACTTTGTTGTTTTATTTTTTTTCACCCTACCTCATTATTGTTTTCTTATGTTCTTCTTATCAACATTTCAAAATTAGACTAGGGCATGATAATGTTATTGGAATGTGAAATCTATTAACAATGAAGACATTAGTAAGAATTACTAGTCAAATGGCTAGTGTTTCTTTGGATAATATATGTTCCACAATCAGTAGAATGAAAGATTTGTTTTGCAAAGTGAGTGATGAATCACATGTGACACCATCAAACCACTTCCCAAAAGGAGTTTCTATGAGACTTCCTATTGCATCTTCAAGACGACCTTTTGCAACACAAACCTACACATTGAAAGATCAATAACACCCATACGAATGTATATTCAATTTCATCCACTTGGAACATGAATATGTTATTTCCATACATGTTTTCCTTTCCTTTCTTGAGATGGAAAAACAACAATAAGAAGTGGTATTATGTGTGAATAACTTATGTTTAACAACATACAAATGTACAATGTGGAAGTTTTTAAAACAAAAGTATATCTTATGTGACAATATGCTTTTACATGTCCTACTTCAAAGGTTTTCATTGTCATGTTGTGGGAAATTTGTGGATGAATATTTGGATTTGACCACATAATGTTCGCGCAGTTTGTGCAAATATTTGTTGACAATTGTTTGGGTCATTATTGGTTTCTATGTTGTTGATGCAGGTGCCCTATCCAAATCAAATAACATTTATTCGTGGTAATCATCAAAATCGTCAAATTACTCAAGTACTTCACAATATTGGATCAGGTGTGATTGTTATTGAAGTTTAGGATGTTGGAAACTATTTACATTACAACTGTAGTATTATTATGTACACTTGTCATAACCCTAGCCTTGGGTCACGACCAAGGCAAGGGCTTACAAGGTTGTGGACCAAGAGGGAAGCCTGGGGGTCACATCTCATGCTCCTGAAAGTGCAAAAAAGTGTGAGGGAATGAACCCTCACACTCCCAAGTGAACTCCCATTTTGAGAGTTGGAGTTCCAATGGACTCCCAAATCTTCAGAGGGTGATTATAGGGGTCAAAACCCATTGGATTGAAAAGTTTTTTATATCATTGAAAAGTTATTGAAACATAGATGTCTAAAATGGGCTCTCATCATCCATTTGAACATCTGAAACACAAGTTATGACCAAAAGAAAGGTCGGGAGTCAAATTGGCAATTTGACTCCCGACCATTAAAAGTCGAGAATCGACCCAATTTCCTTGCGTGCAGGTGGCGTGCCACATACCATTGAAAATCTCTCGATGAGGCTACAACTTTGCTTCAGACCTCATCTCCATCAAAAGTCTGCATACAAAGTTATGGGGCCCCAAAGTCACGGGAATCCCAACTTTGAGAATTTTGAGATTCCCATTTGGGAGTCCCGAAACAAAATGCCATTTGGATGTGGGCCTCGTGGAAAGGCACAGAATATACTATAAAGGGGAAGGTGGTGGCTTCCCCCAAGTCCGGGCTGTGGTGAGTCTTGTGAGTTTGAGTTTGCCCATGGTTCGTCCTAGCACCAAAAGTGTTCCAGCTATGCACTAACCAACTTGTTGTTTGGTTTGTGCAGGTCCATGTGAGTGATTGAAGTGCTTGTTAATCTTCCTAGACCCATCTAGGAGCTCTAACACGCCCCTCTACCCCCAAAGTGCTACAAGCCAGGGAGTGTGCCCCAACTTCCTATTCTTCCGTTGTTTTCATCTTCAATTCACATTTGAGTCTTTTGAGGAGGTTGGGAGTGCGTTAACACTCATAAATAGATTTTACAATACCTTTTTTTTCACGCTTTCAACTTGGATTTCACCTCCACCTTTTTCTTTGAAAGATGTGTTGTTGGCTTTTCATGATGATTGTTACAAGGTACCACATTTGATATCTCAATGTCTTGAATCCTCTTTTCTATAGATGTGTGGGTTGGGAGTTGTGTAGATGATGGTGTATGCAAGTGCTTAGTTTGTTAATTGACCTTATAGGTTACTCATGGCAATCTCCATCATTTTATAACACTGTCTTACAATACATATATGGATAAATAGTTGAAAAAGAGGCTTCATGTTGTGATGACGATGACAATTATGTTACTTTGTTATGATAATGCCCATTCTTCTTATGTTTATTTTTGTTTGGCATTGAAATCATCATACAATTGAAATAAGGTTTATGTCATATTTTTCATTTTGAAGGGAGTGATGAAGGACATTGAAGCTAGAATATTTTTCATAGAATTTATCGTTGATCCAAAGCTCTTTGAAATTTATCCCCAAGTGCATCTTTGCTAAGGAGGAAGTACATGTTTAGTTTTTTTGGTGCAATATGATTGATGCCATAATGCAACTTTGTAAATTTGATGTGAAAACACTTGCTCACATTGTTGTATCCTCATAAGGCATTTGATATTTGAATTGCCCATTCAATCATAGTGTAGTGAACCATTGTCTTTGAAAGGAACATTTTATAGAAAATCACTTTGGCCGACATCTTTCATTGTATTTTCATCATCTATCAATGTTAATTATATTTCTATTTGAAGGCATCGTTTGTGCAATGTGTTACTACTTTAATTGTAAGGTTTTATAGTGTCATTTGTGCACACATAATATTTCATTTACATCCACTTCTATGTTGTACACAAGATGGTTTCTATTTTCATAATGTTGTTATCAAACTTATGTGTTTCATTGTATCACCTTAGTGTTTAGATGTCTAATATTTGGTTGTGTTACATAGCGTATTAATGTATTAATGTTATACATAAATGTACCAATGTATTAGTGCATTATGTAACAATTTGACAATGTGGATATTTGATAACTTTTGTTGATTTTTTTTAGGCATTGTAAAGATGTCAAATATTGAATCAATTACCCTTTCCATTAAGATTGATGGGAAGGCAATTGAGTCTACATACGAAGGTTGGACAAAAATCGAACAATTGATATAGGAATATAATGCCAACAAAAAAAGATTACCTAATGTTGTAAGAAACATCTTTGAGTGTTGTTATTGCCATGCATCGTTTTCCAACAAAATTTGATTTAATCATCATTGAGTTATCCAAGGTTGTAATCAAGCCTTGGATGAATAAAGTAAAAAGCTTACGTTAAGACCTTATCCTATGTTCGAGTCTAGCCAAGGAAAAAAAGTGTGTAGGTTGTAGCTGGAAATATTTCAATACTTGAAGAAGCCCTTGGGAAGAAAAAAGAATTCAAGAAAGCTTGAAACCAAATAAACATGGCAAAGAAATTAGGTGGATCACCAAGCAAAGAAAAAGTGTGAAATATCCTTTTGTTTTATTGTTGTTTCCACTATAATAAACTGTTTGTTTTCAATGTATCAAACTTTGTGTATCAATGCAGGAGTCAACAAATGAAGAGGAAACAAACTTTAAGGTGCAAGCCACAAAACAAAGAGTTACGATAAAACACACAAAACCTACAAAGGTGTGAAATCAACCTCACTTTGTATTATCATAATTTTAGATATTATAAATTACATGTGTATCAATGTAACAAACTATGGATATCAATGTATACAATTATTATGCATTAGGTGGTACACATCAATTTATATGTAACCATGCATCAAATTGTATGTATTAATATAGGAACCATCAACTAAAGAAGAGATGGACTTGGATGACAATAGGGTGAAGTTTACAAAGAAAAAGACATGTGAAAGCTTAAAATTTTTTCAAAGGTGTGAAATGTTCATTGTATAATCATTATGTTGTTTCAATTGCATAAAACTATATATGAATGTATTAAATTAATGTAACTTTCAATGTATTAATATATCAATGTATTAGAATCTATATATCAGTGTATTAAATAAAATGTATTGTCAAACCATTCTTTTATTGATTTTTAAAAACAATTCAATCTTTTTTGCATTGTGTAGGGTGTTAAATTTGATGTTTCAACTACAAAACCCAAGGGTATGAAGCACACCCCTATGTTGCCCCTTGTATCTACACATCTCCCAAGGGAAGGGACATTCGAATCATCCCATCTTCATGTCCTCTTCCCCCTCCATCTTCACCTCCTCCTTCCCCACCTCCTCCCCCATCTACATTTCCTCCTCCATTTTCAACCCCTATTCCACTTCCTCCTACATCTTCAATTCCTATTCCACCTCCTCTTACATCTTCAAACCCTATTCCACCTCCCCCACCTCCAATTGTGATTGGAGTGCAAAAGAAATCTATCACATTTGCAGAAGATATAATTCTCCTTCCTCCATTATCAACACCTACACCTTTCATGGCTTCCCTTCAACCAATAGGTGGGATAAATTGTGGCCCTTCTCATCGGCCCCAACTTGCACAACCCTTGCCAACGAAAAAGAAGATGAGTTTGCCCAAAGGAATTTCATCAAATGTAAAAAAGGTTTTGGACAAGGATGAAAGGAAGTTAAAGCTGGTTAAAGAACAACAAGATGTGCTACACAAAGCCACAATCAAAGCTATTGAACTTGAGAAAAATATGCCAAGACCGATCAAACCATAAGCACATTTTACACCTAACTCATGGTATGTTTTAGAAGGTGGGATGGGGCTTGTCAATTGGGAATGGAAAAACCAAAATCCCTTTGAATTTGCTGATACCTTTCGGCACTTTGTAGCCATTAATACATTCACAATAACCCTTCAAGCTATAGTTGGCCATTGGTATTGCATTGGGGTGGTATGAATAACTTCACTCTAATGTAAGTTTATTTATATCATACAATAATATGTTATATTAATGCATCAGGTTACATGTATATATTTGTGTACCATGTTACATGTATATATCAATGTATTAATATATCAATGAATCAGTGAATTAGGTTACATTATATGTATTATAGTATGAACCCAATGTGTATCATGAATGGTGAAGTATTTATTTATTTATTTGTGTGTTTTTCCTTGCAATGTGGATGTTGTGGGATAGTTCCAAAATTCATATGAGTCTCTGCACGACGTTATTAACAATGTTTTACACAACTTAACTTGAGATCAACGAAATGCAACCCAATTTAACAAAGTCAAGATGTTGATGTCTTATGTTTCATATCGACATGCATTAACGATGTTAGAGGTTGAATTATCTAAGTGGGAGATAAAGGTGGCTTTAATGCGTGCTAAAACTTTACATATTGTAGTAGTTCGATGGGAAAAAAAAAATAGTCAACAAATCAAGGAAGCATCTTGGGATTGGAATCCAATATGACAAATACTTACATCTAATCAACACATCTTGAAGAAGATGCCAGAATTCCCTTGATGCCATGATTGTCAGTAAATTATTTATGTTTGCTTAAATTTGGTTAGATATCAATTCCATCCCTTAATACTAACCATGTTATCTTGTGTATGTAGTTGTGGAAGCACAAATCATACAACATTTCTAGTTGGGTTTCAAACTCCAAAGATCCCACCACCTATGCTTATGCAACTATTGAAATTTTATCTTTTTTGTCATTGTGGGAGGGGAAGAAGTCTCCTTATGTGCCCCTTCAGTGGTTTGAAGGAGGAGAATATGCAAAAATGGATGTAGTTTCCACCCCATGCAAGTAACTAAATCTTACATTTTTTGTTATTAATGTATCAAAATGTCAATGTATTAGTGTATTAGTTAGTTGATGTTATCAATGTTTTAGTGTATCAATTGGTTAATGTTTCAAAGTATTAGGTTGTTAATGTTTTAATGTGTTAATGTTTCCATGTAAAAGGTAGTTACTATTTCAATATGCCAATGTTTAAATGTATCATTGTGTCAATGTATTAGTGTATTCGATACTTAATGTTTTAATGTAACATTGATTTACTGTGTCAATGTTTCCATGTATCGGGGTAGTTACTATTTCAATGTGTCAATGTTTAAATGTATCATTGTGTCAATGTTTAAGTGTATCAAAATGTCAATGTATCGGTGTATTAGGTAGTTAATGTTTCAATGTAGCAATGTTTTACTGTGTTAATGTTGCATTGTGTGAATGTTGAAATGTTACAATGGATTAATGTTGTAATATGTTAGTGTTGCGATGTATTGATTTATCAAAAATGTTTGTTCAAGGTGGTTGAAAATTACCTTGGATGCCTTCCAAACGGAAAGTCAATATGTTTTTGGGCAATCCATTACCAATCAAGATATCCAACACCTACAACGATAGTTATCTAATCTTGCAAATGGGAAGGGAGAGGACATAAAGAATGAGATTTACATTTGATTATTAAAATGTCAAATGTGTGCATTAGAAGATGTGGCTTTGTTCAATCCAAATCTTTTTTATAGTTTATGGCAAACTCAAGCTAGTGATAGATGGGATACTTAATTATATAGTGTGTAGACTTGGAATGGAAGGCAAAAAATATGGGATAAAAAAATTAATTACAAGTGCAACCAATGTAGTTGTAACTTACAAGCAACTATTACATGGTACCTATGCCATACTAACCTAGTTTACCTATTATACATATAAATTATATTATAAGTAATAAACGTTAATAGGCAATAATATAATAATATTATGATGATAATAATTGGTTAGTAAAACTTAATATATTAAAAATATAATATAATCATAATAGTTACAATTATTTACAATAATTGGTAATCAATAATGCTATATTATTATTAGATAACTTAAGTTAATAATTAACTTAGGTCAATATTTAACCTAGGTTAGGGTATTTATAGGCCAATTAATGTAGCATAATAACAATAAATATATAATAATAATAATAATAATCACTATTAATATTAACTCTAATCCTTATTAGTAATTAATAAAATTACAATAAAGCTAAAAAAAGTTATAGAAAAAAATGATAATAATACTATTATTAGTATTATTTAATAATAATTTAATAATATTCAATTTTCAATTTTAATACACTACTTATTAATGATTGATAATATTATAATAGTATTACATAAACTAAGCTAATTAATGTAACCTACTAACCATAGGTATATAAATATAAATATAATTAAACTAAAATAATAGTTATTGAAAAAAAAACGAGGATAATAATAATAATAATATTTAATATTAACTTAAATATTTAATAAACAATTATAATAACCAATTATAAGTTAATTAATGTAGTCTATTAATAATAAATATACTACCATAATTAATAATATTTATTATTATTACATAACCTAAGTTAGTTTGTGTAACCTACTAACAATAAGTATATTAATATAACTAATAACATAAAACTATAATAAAATTTAAAATAATTTAAATATTTGAATTTTTAAAAAAAATAGTAAATGGGGACTAGTTGGAAAGTAGTGAAATCATTAGTTTAATGAACGGGGACTAGTGAACTACACCTACATTTTGTAGTAGTGAAAATTCATGAAAATTTCAATAATGTTTTGGAGGATAGAAATTGGATTGATTGGATCAATTCACACTTAGTTCTGCTTTTAATTTTAGCATACATAAACATTCCAAAAACTAGTCATGCCATAGAAGATAGAAATTGGACAAATTGGAAATTGAAACCCACTTGAGCTTTGAATTGCAGGATCTAACTCAAATTGGAGCATAGATTCATGAGTTTTATAATTTTCACAAACAAGCTTGAAAAGAAAAATCTTATGATTTTCCACACAAAATCAAAGATTAAAAACCAAAATTAAACCTGAAAGTTGCACAAAGTTCAAAAGCATTGTTGTTACTCTAAAATCTAAGCTTGAAAATTGGGGTTTCAAGATGTAAGGAGTCATCCATGGTTCCACATTTCAAACACTTGAAGTAGAAGCACATATGAAACTTACATTAAAAAAAGGAAAGATTTAATGATTTAAGAATTAAGGTGTTGAACTTGAATGCAACACATAAGAAATCATCTCCGCATGACTAAATCAATGAAAGAAATTTAAGGTTGATGTAGGTTGCAAAATTGAATACAATATGAGTGAACTTACATGGAACTTTGGATGGTGTCAGTCATTTTCAAAATACCCTTGCTCTTGAAGCTCCTTCTTATGGTCATCAAAAAGTGCATCCTTTGAATATAAATAATCTGCCACATTTTTTTCAGTAAAAGTAAGATAGCAATCCATGCATGCATCATCCAACTAGTTTCTGCAAATCATGACCAAGGTATCCAAGTTGTTAAGCCTTAATCGACAACACTTCAAGTTGGTCAACATGTTAGCAATGGAGAAAATACATTTGGTTTCAATCTGACTTCTTGGGATTCCAAGAATTTGTTGTGTTAAGAAGCATGGGGGTATTGGCACTCATGTTTCTTCCATTAAACCAAAGGATTTTTCAAATCATCTTTTGGAATAATAACTTGTTGAAACAAAGACAATTCAAATTTCAACAAACTTTCATTAGCTTCTTCATTGGATGCAAGAACACCAAACAAGGATTCATTTTGCACATGTGTTTGTGAAGGAGATGTCTTTGCAGGACTAGGGTTAAGGCACTTGAACATCACAACCAACATGGGAATCAAAATCTTTGAATCATATTCATCCATAATAACCTAAGCTTTGTCCTTCCCCATTAAATTTGTCACACATTTCAAGGTCCTGAATTTGGGGTCCAACATGAGTGCTAACATATTGTGAGCCATGGATGCATCAAACTTATCATGCAAATCAAAAAAAATTGTAAAACACAAATAGGCTTGTGAGCCATTCGAACATACAAAATCTCAAGCTCTACATAAAACTCCCCACACATCAAAGGCATAACAATAGCTACTTGTGAATTGTATTCATTTTGAAGCTTCAAGCAAATGGAAAGTGCTGCATGCAAAACATAAAACAACAATTCGCACCCCCTGGTTTGATTCAAAACACATTGTTGAACCACTAAATTTAAAATGCTAGTGACTGCTCGAACTATAACCCACATTGGACTAGAAGGAACTCGAGCTTGCCGGCTATAACAAAGTGTGATGGCGCATGCGTACTCCAATGTCTCCTAAAAAAGAACAACTTTTGAAACAAACCTGGATTTAACATGTATCTTTAATTTTCATGAAAGTAGACTAACTTCATGACATGTAGCTTCCCACTCTTGCCTCCCTTTGCTCAATTTTTTCATCCACATGATGGTTTTTTGAAAGGTGGATTGGGCTTCTTTCAAAGATATTTCTTTCATTCCTTGACAAACCACATCTTCATTAGTAGCATACTGGCACACTTTGGACATCAAATGTCCAAAACACACCCTTGAACATGATCTCTCCAATTGAAACACCCCACAAGAAATAGCATTTGATAGGGAAGAATCTAAAGTAGCCAACTTCTTGCCTTTGTATTTTACACAAGTGATTACCTTGCTTGTCAACTTGAACTTTGCCAAAAAAAAGGTTTAACTATTTCTACCAAGGTTATTCCACTGTGTTTGGAGCTTCGAACAAACCAATCGTAACATGAAAAGGGACCCACTCCCAATTCAAGAAGTTCATGACTAGGGCAAAGGTGTCAAAGCTCGTTTGTGACATCCACAAGTCAAATGTCACAATAGTTGTATCACATTGTGCCAAAGTAGGAAGGACATAATGATCCATAATCTTAGCAAGCATGAAAGGGATATGATCTTTCACAAGTTGTTTATGAGTAGGGAAATGAATTTTACCATTTTGTTTGATGACCAAACGACAAAGCCAAGGACATTCCATAGTAGACAAAACTTCATACCCTTTTGCCACAAACGACACTAGGTTTTCGATGAAATGTGTCTGCATTGGATTAGAACTCTTATAAGGTTGCTGACTTCCAAAATATTCAGTGATGGTAGAAGGTGCAACCCCTTTGCGTTTCTTGCTCTTCTCACATCTAGGGCCAGTAGACTTAGCTTCTTTTATGTGATGATTTTTGTATTTAAAAACCATTGCCCCATGCTGGCTGTCAATGTGATTTTTCATGGATGTGATTCCATGCTGTGGATTGTAGGTGACAAGTCCCATTTGAGATCGAACTAGAACTATGGCATTGTTCGGTGGGGTGGTAGATCACACACCTCAAGGTCTGGCTTAACCCTACCATGACTTTTTCTGAGATGATTATTCGTAACAAAAAATGCCCACACATTAGAAGTGCGATGATGCACAGACCAAGTTTTTTTATTTGCTTCCAACTATTGGAGTTGCATTTTCTAGATAATTTTTTCTTTAGTGGCAACAATCTCTTTTTGAATTTCAAAACGTTGTGGCATAGATTCAACCTAAGTGAACCCTGCTTTTGTTTTGAACGTTTTTGCATCACATAAAACATCAATATCCATAAATTCATGCATAGCTTCTACCACTTTGTGACCTTTTGCAAAATATTGACTATGTAGCAAAAGTTGATGCATTGACCATTTACACTAGCTTATACTCAGTTCATAAGACCTAAAATTCAACTCAAGACTCAACCATTAACATATAAAGGATCGCCATCACACTAAACAAACATTATAACAAATATACTAACCACCAAGCTAGCAAAATGAAAAACACACATATATTGGCATTTGGCTCAAATAAACCAATGACATGAACATGATCCAACATGCTGGTTGAATTGATCAAAAGCTTGGTTTGTTTTTTGTTCAAAATTTGAAATTGAACATTTGGATTCTACGTTCAAGTTTAGTAGTTGTAAGTTGTAATTCATTACGTATTAAGCAACTTCAAGATGGCTTCAAGAAAAAGGTGCATACCTATTCAACGTTCTATTTCCAAGTTCGAGATATCCACTGTGGTGCTAATATTGAACTGTTGCCTTCTTTAAATGTAATGCATTTACTTATTGCTTGGTGAAGGAGACCCTAAACTTGCATTTGGAATCTTAAGTATACAACTTGAACCACTATTGATATTTAGGATGTAAGTTTGAGATACCCAATTGTATGAGTATTAATAATAGTCGGTGCAACATCTTGATTAGTTGGATGAAGTATATGTTGAAATATTATGATTGTTACATACTAGGTCAATTGGGTATCAACCATATTGTCATAAAAAAAATGACTAGTAGGGTATTAACATACTTTTATTGATATCCAGATTAATACCCGAATTTAACCGGTATACCAGTCCAACACCAAAAACAACTAAGCAAACCCCTAAACCTTGAAATGCATAGATGCCCTTGCCACCCTACACCCTAACTAGGATCTTGCTAGTTTTTTATTTAAAAAAAAAAGGTTATTGCTGATTAAATATAACAAAAAAAAATATTAAAATTAAAAGTGTGATTTTATCATTTTCAATAGCCATAATTCAATCAAAATTTAAAAATCATTTCCATATTTCTATACATGTGGTTCAAGCATGTAGTCAAAAATATTAAAATTTCAAAAAATATTATTTTTATATTTAGCTTGTAGTCAAATCTGGACAATTTTCTTATGTACAATTAATGTATCATTATCATTTTGACCACAACACAAATTTTACAAAATAAAACATCGTATGATCATGGTCACATCAACAACTCACCCTATGGCATATGAGGCATTGGTATCATGCTACAAGACATAATTAAAATGTCATGCGATTATGTGTCAACACAATTCACCATATAGTCCTCACCTTTGAAAGTTAGCTCGTGAACCGTCAAAAATAAATTAAAAAAATTACCCCTTCCAACTATTTTTTAGGGATTTTGTGTGAGACAGGCCATGTGGTAAGCACCTGCCATCAAAACCTGGCGATCATTTGATGCTTGCTTGGGCCAAACAGAACGTTCGTTGTAGATAATGAGGCACACCTTCCCGAGCATAGCCTTGGTATGTCGTAGATAACGAGGCACACATTACCAAGCATAACTTTATTGCACAATTTCAAATTAGATCAGGTTTTACACAGGGTTGACCGGTTTCTCGGTTTGGCCGGCCAGTTAGAACCGTCGGTTCTGATTCCCAACTAAGCAGAACTGGACCATGTCTGATTTTTCGAACCGAAACCGAGTATAAAACTAACCGGATACGGTTCTGGAACCGGAACTGAAACCCCAAAACCCCGTTCTAGAATGGGAATCAGAACCTTGGGTTAGGTATTCTGTTGTTTTGGGGGCCCCATGTACTCAACACAAGATAATAAATACCATCTGGACCTGCCATTCACGTGTTACGAAACTGGATTTGGTGACGTACTCAGCAGCCATGCATGGCACCCAAAAAAAACATTTAAATAAATTTAGATTTAAAAATAATTATAAGAAATTTATAAAATAATTAAAATAATTAAAATGCATGTGAGCCCCCCAAAATTGTCACGCGCATGGGTACGTTCGGACGTGTGTTTCTTATTTTCTTTTGGCACTTTTTTTTTCCCCTCTCATATTCTCAAAAGGGAACAACTTTAGGGTTTCCTTAGGAACCCCTCCTGAGGAGAAAGAAACGAGGATTCTTCTTCTTCTTCTTCTTCTTTTGCCCATTGCACTTTTTTTGTTTTTCTTTTGTTCTAGGCAGAAATTCTATTGTATACAACAAGTGCATTCTTGGGTTTGTAGAAGATTGCAGCTTCTTTCAGCAACAAGAGGAGGAGGAGGAGGAGGAGGAGTTGCTATGCATGTGGTAGAGTTCTTGATAATGATGATGATGATTCTGTGAATCATTCATTCCTTGTTTATTTGTTTGTTTGTTTCTTTTTTTGCTTGCTTGCTTGGTGCACTACCTTCTTCAAGCTCTAGATGACTCACCTCAAGCTCATGGGTCATGGACACCTTCCTCTTCGATCTCATCAAATACATGGAGTATGGGGCTCACATGGAGTATGGGGTTCGCATCCATCTCCATGTCCTTCTTTCACATTCTTGAGAACTCGGATCTGTGGGGGAAACTGCAGCTCCCCTCTTGCGTTTCAGCTCCTTCTCCACCCCTGGCATCATGAAACTCTTCATGTGCACTCAGGTGGTGGTAGTGGTGGCGGCTTCTGCTTGCAAAGATTTCACAGTTTGAGGTTTTCCAGCGGGTGGGGGGGATGTCTGGGAGGAGGAAGAATTGTTTGCAAGTCAGCACAGCTGCCTTCAGCATCGAGTGCGACAGCAGTGATGAGGGAAGATAGAATTGACAAGCTGGTGGATCGGGTGGAGACTACTAGTGTGGTGCAAGATTGGGAGGAAGAGAAGGAGATGAGGATGGTGATGAAAGAGCTTGTAGATCTCATTGTTCCTGAAGCTCTTGCTTGGGCTTCTTTGAATGGGTTGGTGGTGGGAGACAAATCCATCAAGGTGATGCATGCGATAACATGTTCCTTTCCCCCTTCCTCTCTCGGCTACTACAGGTTGATTCTAGAACTTAGATTGTTCTGCAGTTCCAATGATCCATTACCATCAATTCTGTTCCTGTGGGTCAGATGTTTTGCACATGGTTGGAAAATGCGACAATTGGTGGTGAATTTGGGAGTGTTGTGTGAATTTTGAAGCAGGGCTCAGGAACAAATGTAGGCCTTGGGATGGTGCATGCACCACTATCATTGTTCCCCACCTCCTTTCCTCAAAATGCATTCATGCAGGCAGTTCAATTGGCCACTGATTTCAACATCCTGATTGATCGTGTGAGCCAGGATGCCCAATTCTTGCAACAAGCACTTGCCAGGTTTGTTCTACCCTTTGATGACCTTCATGAGTCTTTGTGCAAGAACACACTCGTACAGGCAGCTACTGGGTTCAAGCCTGTTGGATAGCTGGCTAATATTTTTGAACTGCTAGCATGTGCAGTACACAAAAGGTGGACAGTTTCACAGCCAGGCTTCTCGATATTCATTCACAGATGTTGGAAGAGGGATTGAAGCAGGTGGGTGTAGCTGAGTTTTTGCCTGGCATGCGTTTCTATTTTCAGTCAATCCTGAGGTCATCTGCATTTCTTAGGTTGCTGTACCACAGAGAACTGAATGACAATATTCTTCTGTGTATTATAGCACTGAATCTTAGATGCATTCTTTTTGGGGGAAGTGTAGGAAATCCAACTTGGGCTTCACCGGAGTGATTATATGTTGGACATGGCAACAGGATCACTGCTCCAGGTGGAGATCAACACCATCTCCTCCTCCTTTGCTGGTCTGGGTTCCTTGATCAGCAAGTTGCACAGGTAACCCACTCTCTCATTCTTGCAACCTCAAATGGTCCTCTATGGCCTTTTGAAGGCGACGCTCTTTGAGAGATTGTTAATGAGAGATTGTTGGCATTGGCATTGTGTTTGGCTGGATTGTTATTGTTAGAGCATGTCTGATACACCCAAGTATTCATGTGTCTCTGGTGAAGGTACCTGATAGAACAGTATGGAGTTGCTTTTGGGTTGAAAGTTGAGAATTTGCCAGAGAACAATGCAATGGATGCATTTGCAGAGGCTTTAGCCCTTGCTTGGAAGGAGTTTGGGGACACCAGGTAAACATTTGTGATTTACGCATATGTCATTCATTAATTCATGCTGTATTTCACATCCCTTATGACCACAGGTCTGGCAAATGGGTTTCACCCTTCATGTCTTTGTGAAATGTAATGACACTTGCATAATCTATTAGTATCTGTAGTCCATAGAGCTGATGGAATTGTGCAGACCCACTTTAAGAAAAATTAATTTTTCAGGCAAAATCATGTCAAGGATGGATGAGTTGGTTGACTAATGAGATTGGGAAGGTGGACAGTGCAGTGGTGCTAATGGTGGTGCATAAGGAGGAGGGCAACATGTATGATCAGTACTGGCTTGCATTGAGGCTTTGGGAATTATATCCTCAAAAGTGTTTGATGTCTCTGTATGTAGAATAAGACATGGGAAGATTTGTGCTGCCAAAAGTTTAATGAGATCCATTTGCAAATTTGATTGAGATAAAAGCTGCCTTGACTTAATGTCACATATGGCGTGAGAGTGATTAGAAGGACACTTGCTGAAGTTGCAGCAGAGGCCAAATTGAGGGACAGACAGCTTTTCATGTAAAGCTTCATCTCTTGTTTCTTTTGGAATTTCATTTTCAGTTCCCCCTCCCCACCCTTTTTCTCCCAGAAACTGTAGTTCCTGGCATGCCTTGACATGTTGAGAAAATATGGATGTCTGTGCAGAGGCGAACAAGCTGTTTCAGTTGTGTATTACAGGTCTGGGTACGCACCTGCTGATTATCCCTCTGAAGCTGTAAGTCTCACACACCTTACACCACATGGGTCCTTATCTCAAATGGACACAGATGCTGCTCTTCCTTTGTTTGTCTCTGAAGGTTTGGCATACCATCAAACTGGAAGCCTACAAGTAGAACAAAATATGCTGTTGAAGGAACTTTCCTGGATTCCGTCCATGTCTTCAAATTGTGGGTCCTGACTGTTGACCTCCTGACATTACCAAGGTGGAATGGAAGGGCAGGAGTGGATGGCTAGGCTGCTACTAGAGCGATCTTCTGCAGTCAAATGCCCAAGCATATCATACCATTTAGCAGGTGCCAAAAAGATCCAACAAGAATTAGCAAAGCCAGGAGTTCTTGAAAGGTACAACACTGTCAGTGTCTGAGTTTAGTAGACTGAGTAAAGTTGTCAGCACATCTAAAGTTTGTTTATTGGGAAAATCCTGTTGGACGACCCTTTTTCTCCCCAAAGTTTCAGCAGGAGGAATTGGAATTCTTTGAGTTTCAGAATGTGGTCTGAAACCAGTTTCTCATAAACATCTGAAGTGGGTTTGTCATGAACTGACAGGTTCATGCCAGACAGAGAAGTAGCTAGGAAAGTGAGAAAGTCCTTTGCAGGACTGTGGAGCCTGGAGGGTGAAGGCAGTGCTCAGGTTATTGAAGAAGCCATCTCAAACCCTCAAGCATTTGTCCTTAAACCCCAGCGCGAAGGAGGAGGTATCATCTCATGATAATGTCCATAACACATTTTTGGAGATTCTTTATATTGAGAAAAACTTTTAGAGCTTATCCTAGTTCTTGTTTGGCCTGCAATGGTTTGGCAGGAGCAGAAGTGACAAGAAAACAGAATGGGTGGGTTGGGTTGGGTTGTGGTAGGTAACAACATATATGGGGCAGATGTGAGCACCACTCTAAGGGAGCTGCAGAAGGATGAGGAGCAGCAGGGGTTATTGGCAGCTTATATTCTTATGCAACGCATGTTCCCCACCATAAGCTCCTCCTATCTTCTTCGTAATGGCATATGGAGCTTGGAGGATACCGTTTCTGAACTTGGCATCTTTGGCATTTACTTAAGGTCCCTTCCTCCTTCTCAACATCCTGTAGAATGTTGCAGAACCTGAATATGCAGCACATAACTTGAGGTTCTTTCTCCTTAAGAAACCTGTAGAATCTTGCAGAACCTGAAACTATGTGTTGTTTGAAAAGTGTTCAAAGCTAACCCATCAACTTTGGACAACATTCTAGATTGTGTGTCATAATGTACAAACTCCAGGGCTTGTTAGTACCATCCACCTTGTGTTCTACAGAAGTTATGGTTCAGTGTTTGGGATCTCAGATTTAGGCTGTTACAACTGAAAGCTTGAGCTTGGTATATAGTGTAGTAGTGCTCCCCTCAGGTTAATCATCACCATTCAAACCTTGAGATTCAAGCAAAATTGGATACGGCTCTAGGAGCAGCTTTGGGAAATCAGGAACTTTAGACTGTATATTTTTTTTTCACTACCAACTCTTGATGATGACATAGCATGGCAGCAGCATCCACAAGTCACCATTGAAAATTTCCACGTATAGAGAGAGTTTTGATATTGACAAGCTTCTTTTTTGCAGAAATGGCCACAATGTGGTGTTGAACAAGGAGGCAGGTCACTTGTTGAGAACGAAAGTTTCCAATTCTGATGAAGGTGGAGTAGCAGCTGGTTTTGCAGTTCTGGACAGTCCATATCTCACCTGATTATTCACCAAAAATTTTAGCCAAATGATTCATACATCCCCTTGAAGCTGACTGACACATAGTTTAAGCATTGAGATAGAGATTCAGCTTATGTGATCCAGTTGATAAGTAGATAACACATCAAGATGCTGGCTATTCTTCCTCAGCACTCAACTTCCTACATGCAGGAAGTGTCTTTTGTACAGTTTATAGGCTTAAAAGGGGACACTTTTGAAAGATGCCTTCATTTGAGTTTGTTGTCTCTGTACATTTAACCCCACTAGTACAGAACCTCAAGTGTAACAGCCATCAGAACTTGCCTTATCATGCTTGCAAGCAGGGCAACCCAACATGGTAGGTTTGAGGTTTTCAACGGCCTGCTGAATATTGGATGCAGGATTGAGGTTGACAATGACCTGCTGAACTTCAGAGGCAGGTTTGACAATTGCAATGGTGTGCTGAAAATCAGAGGCTCTGCAGCAGTTCTGCTCACAAATTTTCCAAAACCAATTTTAGAATAAACAGCTGCTTAAATCAAAGCATAACCCACAGGATGGATCTACATAATCCTGGAGTTTAAGCATTGATCCCTTACTGTAAATCTCAGTATGAGTGGAAAAATGCTAAAAGCTATATCAGTCTTTTGTTTTATTGTCTCTTGAATCTGTAGGGTTTTGTGACTCTTTTGCTCTCTTGGGTTCAAATGGCATCCTTGTCAGTGGTTAGGATAGCACACCCCATGCAGATTTGTGGTTACCTATTGGCCTCTAGTTAGTGGGACATATGTTAGTTTTCTCTGAGAGTGGAAAATACAACCCAAAATGTAATCTTTCGCTTCAGGGTACTGTGAGACTATCTTCACAACATCACCCATCATCTCATTTGTAGTAGAGATCATGGGGAGGAACATCTAGTTCTTGATTGTTCACCAAAGCACCTATGCAGTCATTGATTGCCAATGGTAAGGATGGGTGTCAAAAATTAGGGATTTGTTGAATCCTCTGGGAGAGACCCCACCCTGTATGAATTCCTGGAAGTTCTCAAAAGAAGAAAGATTGTCATCAGATCTGCCGCTGATCCCTCATGAGTCATGGTTTGTATACAATGTGACCATGCTATGTGAGCCATGCAGATTTTATATTTCTGGTGTTTTTTTTCCAATATGGATTTCTTTGAAGTTCTTTTGAATCAATCAGTTTTGTATCAGTGAGATGTCTGTTGGAAATTTGGGCATAAGGCCGGGTAGCATGATGGGTCCTCTTGATTTTCTGCAACTGATTGGCTCTCTGAAAAGGTTTCTGTTGAAAAACTGAAGATTTTATTGGAGATTCTTCAGCATTCCTCATTTGTTAACTCAATAACTGGCTGGATACTTCTGAGGTGAGAAGAGGCAGGGCTTCAGATCTCATGGAAGTTTTGGAGACCAGTAAAGGAATTTGGATCACTTGGGAAGCTTGGAAAAACAATAGAGGGATTGGTGGCAATGTAAAATAGAGGAAGCAGAAGGCAAAGAGACAACAAGCAGGATGGCAACCACAAGGGCAATATTGCAGGTTTTCGAGAATTATCAAAAAGCGCGCAATGTTTTTGTAGATTCATGTGTGGAGCTTGTAGGAAGTCACCCTCTGGTCCACATTCCTTCTCCTCCATTTTCCAACAAGCATTTTGATTTCCTTACCTTTTGTTTCAATGCAAGATGTGTTGGAATTTGTTTGCTGTTCCACGTCTTCCTGATGTAGTTAGGTCTAGTCCTGTTTTAGTTTGTTGGGCATTTTCATTACTGTTGTAAAGTGGATGCTGAATCAAACAAATGTGGGTTTCTTGAAGAAGCATACATAAGGCATTTTAACTTGCACATGTGTGAAACATTCCATTGGGTTGGTCTGCAGAATATGGAGGTGTTACAGAATGCAGGCATGGTGCAATTGTTAAAACCATTGTTGCTTGATTATGTGCCAGTTATTCAGCAAACTGCAGCTTTAGGCTTATGCATGCTAGCTAACTACAATGAGAAACTAGCAGAGAGTCTTGTAACAGAAGGTATACTGGAGCAACTCGTCTATTCTCTCAAGTAAGTAACATATCTTTTATCCCATTCTCAGCTTTTTCTTCTGCTTTTATATCAGAGGTACCCAACTACCAAAAAACATAAATCAAGTTTTGACTAATTGTTTCCAATGGGGAGGTTATTGTAGTGAAGCACATCGACTCAATAAGAAGGCAGCTGCATGTATACTGAGGGCTGTGGCAAAGCATTCTCCGCCTTTGTCACAGGCTGTAGTGAATTGTGGGGCTATTCAACCCCTGATTTCAATACTTGCAGAATTTGATCCTGCTGTAAAAGAGGTGGCTGCGGGAGCTTGTGGCCAGATAGCTCGTCATACGCCACAACTTTCCCAGTATCTGGTAGACACAGGTGTCATAACACCCCTATTTCTTGCCATTCAGGTAAGTGACTCAGTTTCGGTAATGCACGTATTGTTATGCACAAATTTTGCACTTTCATACTGATGTCATTTCCTCCATGAATGGGGGAAAAAAGAATGATACTGCTGAAAACTGTTTTTCTAGCTGTGCTAATTGGAATGGAATACGTACAACTTGTAATGCAAACATAATGTGGCTTTGAGTTTGGAGTTGGGAACTCAAATGATAGGAACCAGAATTGCCATTAAGGAGGACTGTGGCCAGTGCATTTTCAGAAATAGCAAAGCACACACCAGAGCTAGCCCAAGCAGTGGTGGATTGTGGCTTAGTGCCTTTTATTGCACCTCTTCTCAGTCATCTGGATCAAAAACTGAAGCGCGAGGTGATAAGTTTTGTGACTGAAAACGAATTCCATCCATTTCCTAAGACACCAACAACAAAAGTATGAGCAGAAGAAAAGTTGTTCTCATCTTTGCAGCATGTTATGTAATCAAAGATCTAAAACCAGAAATGGAGTTCAAGTAAGGCCATAGGAGATCCTTTTGGGTAAAAGTTGTCCACAGTTGGTTTTGTTGGTGGAAGTCTAGTCTCACTCTCTCTCTAATTGTCAAAACATAATTGCGGGTTCAGGTTTGCGCTGTCCTAAGTTCAGTTGCAAGACATTCCACTGAGTTGGCTCAGGTAATCCAAAAAACCCAGTCCTCAATTCTAAGGCCAAAACTAGCTCCTTTTTCCAAAGGGCACATTGGTTTGTTGTGAATTCTTAGTTCAACTTTTGCCCCAGAAGAAAGCAGGTTGACAACCCAGTGGAGAAATTCACTGAGCTATACCCTGCTGGTATGAAACACTGAGAAATAGTAGCAGTTGATTTCCAAACCTGCTGGCTCTATAAGTGAGGGTTGTAATTACTGCAGGTAGTAGTAGCAGGCAATGTATTTCCAAAAATATTTCTGTTGTTGAAAGACACAGATCCCATGGTGAGGAGAAATGCTGCCACCGTCATACGGGAAGTCTGTAAGCATACATCAGAACTTGCAATTCTAGTTTTGAAATGTGGAGGTGTGGCAGCACTTGTTGACAATGTCTCTGAAGTTTCTGGCCCCGAGCGCCTACCTGGTAACTTTGGCACTAACTAATCTCACCCAAGTAGAGAAATTGTGCAAAACTTTCAAAGGGTAATATTATTATCCTTTGCAAACTTCAACTTCTGAGTTTGTAGGATCCTGTCTGATGTTTCAAAGCATTTGCAAGTTATGCAGGGGTGTTTTGTAGGATGTTGTCTGATGTTTCAAACATGTGCAAAGCCATGCAGGGGTGATGGCACTGGGGCACATAGCATCATTTTCAGATTCATTAGCATCATCCGTGATTTCAGCAAATGCCCTTCTTCCACTCTTGGATTCCCTTACAAATGAAACAGAGGACCACATCAAGAGTGCTAGTGCTTGGACATTAGGCCAAATAGGGAAGCACACACCTGTGCATGCTAAAGCTGTTGCAGAAGTCGGGGTGCTGCCACAGTTACTCTATTGTTTTTCTTCCAAAAGGAGCAGTGAAGATTTACAAACCAAGAGCAACAGAGCAATGTCAGCAATAATCAACTGCTTAGATCATCCTCCTGCTCTCGACTGCTTGCTGCAAGTAATTTGTTCTTCTCTCTCCCTTCAGCATTAGACAAGGTAATGAAGGATTTGAATGTGATCCCCTGATACCCAAACTAGTAAACGGATCACTGACCTTGGCAAAACCTTATGTTTTGCTTTGTTTTTTTGTGTTTTTTGTGAAGGGACGATACATACCTGAACCCATTCTGAAATTCATAATTGCAAAGATAGCCAAACTTGTGCCCAATGATGGTGATTTCCGAACGAAGCTTGTGAACTCTGGAAGCTTCTCGAAGCTGCAACAAATCCAAATGTCGGCAAGTAGTGATGTTAAAGAGCTTATTGACAACATTAACAAGGAGTTTCCTATTGAACTTGTTCATTTCTATAACCCCAAACATGCCACATTCATTGTGGTCCCTCCCAAAAACCACCCACAAAATCTTAAATGTGTCTAATTTGTGAAAAGTTGTAAAGCTTCCATGTTCTTCATTTAGGAAATTCCCGATTATCTCCATTCTTGCACTCCTCAAAAAAAATATTTTCACATTTTTTTTTCCCCACAAACCTTTTTTAAAGCACCGAGTTTGTCTTTTCTACAGTTTCATTGATCAAACTACTTGTTAATTAATACATGGTGTTTCTTTTTGTTAAAGTTCCTATCAAAATATCTTCTTCTTCTTCTTCTTCTTCTTCTTTTATTAATCCATTCATCAAAAGAATCATCGAATAAAAACAAATTACTTGAAATGTTTAAATATCTTTTCAAATTGTTTCGAAAAGTAAATAAGCTTGGAAAATTAAAGAAAGAAATGGGATACAACCTTTCTTGCCACTACATATAGTAGCAAATTAGTAAGTTAATTGTGCATCAAAATGAAGGGACCAAAAGAGAGAGAAATCTTAACTTTTTGTTGAACTTTCGGATGAATTGTTGAGTTATTTGAATGCAAGTCAAGATCAATATTCACTCATTTGTGAGGTCTTGATAGAATAATTCCTCCTACATTTTGGAACATCACCAAAAATATTGAAGAATATTTTCTCCCATCAATCCATTGTGCATTGAAAAGACTTTGCATCAAAGTTAGAGGCTACACTAGTGTTTATATATCCACCTCAATAACAATTTTGAAATATTGTGTGGACTTTGGAATATCATTGGGAAACAACAAGGATATTGTTTGTTGCTTCATGAAGTACTTTCAACCTAAGGCAAGAGCCAATACTAAAAATAGACAACAATTATTGCAAAACTCACTATATATTTGACCTAGAGTATGTCATGATTCAAATTCCATCAAGGCCACAAATAAATCATCATGTACATGAGGAAATTTTCAAAAAATATAAATGTGGTTGCCTATTCATTACATGAAATTTAAACCCTAGAGATGACAATCTGAAATAAATTCCTTCAAACAAAAAAGGATTTTGTATTTTTTTGGAACTAATTACATGTCCACTCTATGTACAAAGAAAAGAAAGTTATCTACTCCCTAAGAAACTTGGCTTTTGAGCCTATATTTATATTACAACGATTCATTGAATTGATTAAACCCTTGTACATAGTAAAAAAATTTAACTTTCCTAAAATAAAAGACATTGCTTCTCAAACCATATTATTATAAAGAACATGTATTATCAATTGATCATGATGGATGATTAATGATAATGACTAACTTGCACTTCATATACACAACAACAATCAAAGTGGATGAACGCACTAACCATTACAAAAATGGACATGAGGTGGTCAAGATTGATAATCATCATCTAGAATGAACCATTAAGCTAGAGAGGGAATAACACCTAAGTCTACCTCTCCAAATTTGGTGCTTAAATTACATCTATGATTACAAGTATACATGAAATAATCCTCTTTTAAATAATCCATGTTTGAAGGTTAAATGTCTAGAAATCAAAAAATTCCATGTTGTATCTTATACTTATTTTGCCCACTTGTTTGCACCTATATATATCATTTTCCAAGTTGTCATTGGACACCAATTTTAAAAACTTGTTTTTCTTTGATGATTATACATTTTTCAAAAAAATGTTAGTCCACTAGCACTCAAGTTGAACTAGCATCCATACATAAATTACAAAATCCACAATAATAATTTAAACTTTACCTTCTTAAGCATTAAGTATACTAGTTTGGCTTGTATCATTGGCCCCCGCATGAATGTTACCTTGATGATAAAGTTCAATTGTGAAAACCATATTTTAAATTTAAAATCAATTCCCAATGATGAAAATTAATCAAAATTCAATATATCCCTCCCCCCCCCCCCCTTTTACTTTAAAAATTTATGAAATCACTTCTAAGAAATATTACTTATCAAGGATTTTTTTAATAATACCAAGAGGTCCAACCATGTTATTAGGAGCCACACGTGCCCCTTTAAACTATTGTTTTATTCTTAAAATATTTTTAGAGTATTTTTAATACGTCTTTCAAAAAAAATTAATTAAAAAAATCTTAATATTATTATGTTAAGGTGTATATTAAAAAATATCCAAAAATATGTCATTAAAAAATATTTTCAAATTGTGCTTTTAGTGTCAAAATTATTTTTAAATTACTTTTATGCATTTTTAAAGCAATGGTTACAAAAGGTTTTAAATCTTTATACATATTTTGAACTCATTATATTGATACCAAAATTTTATGATATGTACATAATGTATTCACAATAAAATTTTATATTTAAAATTTTATTTATTATTATAACTATTAATTCAAAGTTTAAAAAATTAAGCAATGGTTACAATTGCTTTTGGTACATGTTAGCATAATTGCACCCCAAATGCTCATGAACAAATTTTCCAAAAATATTTAGTTTTTATTTTTTCAAAAAATAAAATAAAATCAATATTCAATAACACTTGCACCATGGGTATAAACACTATTAGATTAGGTTGTGCACCCCTACCCAATGATGTTCTTATGGTACCAAAAACATATTAAGAGGTGCCATGGTTTGGGAGATCTCAACATGACAAACAAAATTAACAAACTACCTTCCTTAACAAATAGATGACTTTGATTATGCATATCTCATTATAGGCACCTATCCCAAATGTGGAAACAACGTCATCAAAAATCAATATCATGTTCTCAAAACTATGAAATAAAGTGAAATTTCAACCACTATTTGCATGTCATAAATTGTATGACTATTAAACATCCATCCCCACCTTAGCCCTTTCACTTCCTTTGCACCATTTAGTCCATTGAAATACAAGTCACAATGGAGATGCATGTATCACTAACTATTAATTCAAATAGTCACATCCAATCACAAGGTGCAAAAGAATAAATTGAAGATCTTGATGAAGTTGTTTCTCCATGTAATGAATGGCAATAGGTGAAAGTGCTAGTGACACCATCAAAACTCTACAACATTTTTCTCTTTTGCACCTTGCATCATTTTGTTCCATCATGTGTGAAAAAACTAGTTTGAGTGAAGTTTTTAAAAATTGAAAATATGCATATTGTAATTTTATGTTGAAAAACCATATCATATTTAATTACAATTGAATCTTTAGTTTAATTGGCCTCATTTGAAGAGGCAATGGATTTTGGTATCCTCCTCCTTCTAGATTATTACAAGTGTTGGATTCGTGATTTACTTTTGACATTGAACCATTAAAATTTGTGATCAACCATTAGCAAACTTTCATGAACAAGCTAATGGAATGTCTCTAATGTCAATAGGGTGCATAAATGATGATATAGTACGATGTGACATTAAAGACCAAAACCCCAACACATAAAAATATATTGTGATTCCATTAACAATTTGGGTTGATTCAAATGATTGTGGAATGCCTTGACTCAAACCAATGTGCTCAAAGCTAAGGAGAACATTCTATATGTTAAAGGCAAGTGTGAGGAAGCCCTACAAAGCTACAACATGGCATTGAAAGTTGCACCTACGCATCCATGTGCAAAGTAAATGTGTGTTACATGTTGTTCCAATTGTGTTGTTTGTTTACTCAAAATGGTGTGTGGTATTATCCATTTTGGTCTATAATTTTTTTTCTTACTATTAGGTTTGATTTAAATAATATTTTTCACATTCCTTTTCAAGTTTTAAATTGGATTACAAGATTTAGAATTAATGGGCTCAAGTTCACACAAGTGGTAAAATGACATGTTGTCAAGAAAACTTAGGTTAATGTTTGAGACCTAAGGCTTAAGATTAAATTTTCTATGCACATAACTTTTCTATCAAGACTTGATTGGACATTGCAAGCAAAATGTGGATTTAAGAAAATACTTTTTAAAAGACTATGCAAATTTCACATAATGTGGGGGAATAAAATTCTTCAATAAATTAAAGCAATGCATTACTCTAAACAAACAAATTATGTTGTTGTAAGTTATTTCAAACACTAACATGTTGACATGCGAAATTTTGAATAATTTTAGGAATATTTTGTTGCATGGGTTATGATTTTCACCCTAGAAAGATTACATAGGTGCAATAGAAGAGACCAAGAAAGTTATGAAGATATGTCCAAGTTACTACATTAAACCACTCTCACAATATGCACATACACATGAAAAGTGTGATCAATTGGAACAAGCTATTTGTGGTACATGTGGAACCTTCCTTTGTATATGTGGCTTGAAACATTACATAGTTGTTGAGAAGTCTAAATCTAAGTCACCTATGTGAAGTGAGAATTTTAAAATTTGAAATCAAACTTTCAAAATTGAAATTATGCTTTTTGTAAACTAGAAGAATACATGGAACCTTTCTTGCTCTTAATTGATTCAAAGAATGGATTTAGATTCAAGGAAGAGCTTGGAGCCAAACCTTAGAAACCAAGAGGCCAAAAAATATTCAACATTTTGGAGCTATAACCTATATTGTAAATTAGAGCATATCATGAGTCTATTTTGAAAATGAATATGTGTCATGAACTATTCCATTGATGTGATCCCAACGTTCTTTTCACCTTGATATACAACCTCCAATTAGGTTACTTAATAACCAAACCATGGTTGAAAACAAAACCTTTTTTTATATATAAATTAAACAAAAACCAACCAATATTAGTTATTACATCAATGAAGTTGGTTATTGAGTCATTGGGTTTTGTTTGGAAATTTTGCAGGTTTTTTTTATCCCTCTTTGTAAAACACATTAACCATGTTCACCCACATGTTCCAATAACCTATGAGGCAAGTGGCTGCTCATTATGTTTGGGTAAAACCACTTGGTGAGCCTAATAGGCTAAGATGGGCAACATACCCAATGTAATGGATAACCATGAGCCCATTCCATTATATCAAACGAGTGTGAACCCCGTGCCTAATGCACAGGTGTGTGCCACCTAAGATGCCACCTAGGTGCTTCAGTCACCCACTTACCTTGGGGTTACACCCCTTCGTGGAGTCCAGCAAAATCTGGCATGGGGCCTTCTGCTTCACAGAATGGACCATTTTGAAGGAGTGAAATGCCTTGTGGCCATGGAAACTGAATTAAATTGCTATTAGGTGCTCACCCAAGGCT
>Ga0116227_10004628_pt1 | contig 29724 bp, 15 predicted proteins | sample S1TSphgellanicum_FD_89693 | JGI IMG/M metagenome (GOLD analysis project Ga0116227, IMG submission 89693) | Host-associated microbial communities from peat moss isolated from Minnesota, USA - S1T2_Fb - Sphagnum magellanicum MG | ecosystem: Host-associated > Plants > Peat moss > Unclassified... | reverse complement strand
TGTGTTTTGGGGATTGCAAACATAACTCTACTTACCTATTTCATTTCCTTGCATTTTTACTCCCTTCTAGGGCTTGTTTGTGTTTTGGGGATTGCAAACATAACTCTACTTACCTATTTCATTCCCTTGCATTTTTAACCATATTCAAATGCTCCACAATTTTGCCCATGAAGTAGGCCATCTTGTAACTTAAAAACCCATCACAACTGGTTTGCTTGTCATGGGGATGCAAAGAATTCACAAACTGAAATTTGATGGGTCAATCCATCTACCTAGTTCAAGGTCAGCTTTCACACATGTCTATTGAAAAATTAATGAACTTTCAAGATTCCATGTCAGAAATTTGATTTTTTTTAATAAAAAAATTGTTTTCCTTCCAAAATCTCAACATTTCTACAAATAATATAATTTATATTGACACTGCCAAGGTACTATGGCATCTACAAAATCCATAACAAAAGTTATGGTGGGGGGCAAGGCAACACATTGAATGATTTCTTCAACTATTTCTTTCCTCTCCCCCTCCATCGGCCTTGCTCCCCTTACAAGTCACCATAAGATTTGATCATTTGGAATGGCATCTAATGTGGTCCACATGCCATGGAACCCTTGTGTGCACAAAACTCCCCACATCACCGTGACTACCACCACTCTTTTGCCCCCACCCCTTTCCTCAAAAAAAACCTCCTTAAAATGACATTTTGATGCTACTAGCCATCACACAAATCTTCCAAGTTTACAAACCCAATTAATTCCCATTGACCCAATCCCACAAGGCTTCATTCTTTCAAATAACAAAGACTAAGCCCCTCTGAGCACAAAGATATTGACACAACTAAGTTGTTCATTTTTATTTTTTTATCAGGATGAAACACTGACTTGGTTTGCTGGTCACAATACCATGGAAGAGGATGGAAATGGAATTGGATATCAATTGCTAAGCATTTTGTCCTTCCATCCTTCCTTCCTTCCTTCCTTCCTTCAGGTAATAAATTCAGTTGAAAAAACACACCTCATTCTCCTCCTCCTTCAGAACTTGTGATGCAGCACTCTTGTCTCCTCTCAACTGGGCACTTCCCCTATCACTCACACGGGACGTGGCTTGATGTGGACGAATTATCCTTTGCACATTATTTTGGACAATTTCACTGGCTGCAATATCCCAAGAATCGTGTCTGGGAGATTTGCTTGCGACTACAATGCCACTACAATATGTGTACTAACAATAGACCGAATGAAGGATTTCCTTCTTATACCATCCCTCAACTTACATACTTACACGTACTATGGCTTGGCTTCTTACTTAGAGCATCATCATCTCCACGGGGGCACTTGTGTGTGCCTCTAGAAGTATTTGTGACACGTCCAAAATAGAGTATTAAATTACTCTCCCATTCTCATCCTCATCCGGAAACATGAGAAATTGGACAATGGTAAAGGGAGAAACTATTTAAATGCCACCACTTGAGCCAATCATTATGGTCTTTCAATTGAAAGCAAATCCTTTTCTTTCTCGGTCCTTGTGGAAGTCACCATATCTTAAGGTTATTTATAGGTCCCAAGGCCAAGCCCAGTTTCATGCTATTTTTACTAGTAATACAAGACCAGCTTCCAACACATGTCTGTCCAACAACTTAATTAAATTGGAAGAGCCCCATGGTCCCCCCAAATGGAATATTCCGAATAGATTCTCTAGTTTTCCCTTCCCCCAAAAATGGTGTTCTTGGGAAGAAAATAGTTTTTGAAATTTTCAAAACATTTTTATAAATAATTTAATTAGTGTCTGAAGCTTGCCAAGGAACTAGTAGAACTAGTGTGTGTATTTAAATGTTTGAGCTTCATCCAAAACACTTCATTCAAAGGTAACTGTGTGTGGGGACCATTTTTACTGCTGCCCAAGGGAGGAGATGCTCTTAGTAGTGCTCATAATGCTCTAGTAAGTACCACCTTCCTACTTCACTTCCTTACCCCCCATGCTAGGCTTTGGAAGGAGCTCCTTTTGTATGATTTGTTTTTGGGGGAAGTAGGTATCCTTTTTGTGTTGCTAGCAATGGATAGAAAGATCCTCATTTGATACCCAATCCCACCAAGGGAGCTCGCTCTGTCAGTAGTCAATCACAAGCTCTTGTAGAATAATCTAAGTATGGCCTTTAGGGAACCCCTGGTTGATTGAAATGAAACTGATAAAGAGAGGGGGAGTTGGGTTAGCCTCCTCCACCACCTACAAAGAAAGCAGCACCCTGATGATTTGGTGCTAGAAATTGGCACTTTTGGTTTGGAGTGTCTGAAAGTGTTGTATGTATATAATACTCTGCTTCTTTCTCCCCTGGATCTTTTGTCTTTGTCTCCCTGGGCAGCTGATTGCCTGATCTGCAATTGAATTTTGAGAGGAAAGGAAAGGAAAGGAAAGGGGAGGGGGGAGATGAATAATATCAGTTACCTCGGATGCTGTTCACTCAAATGATTGCAGAATTAATGGAAAAAAGGTTTTTTGGAATTTTTGGGAGTTTGGACAAAGGATGATGGGGTATGTATCGATTGAGGATAAGTTAGCAATAACAGCAAGAATTCCTTCACCTTCTTTCATTGCAAAAAAAGGGTTGTTCATTGCCCAAAAAAGTTGTTTTTCAATTATCTAGGCTATCTCCAGCAGCTGGATTTGAGCCACAAACACTTAGGGTTCCTTTTAGTCAAGCTTGCCTTTGCAGATCATGGGTTTCTTTTCTTCATTCTTTGCAGCAGAAATTGAAAGCTAATTTGAACTTTTGGAATTCTGAATTGAAACTTCACAGTGACACAACACATTCCTTGTACTCAGAAATGGTCAACAGAGTTGTAGGCAATATGGTACTTAGTAGAGGAGGATAGGATATAATAAATTTGGCAGAATTGGTCCCTGCTTGTTTTTTTTCCTTTTGTTGGTACCTATTGGCTCTTGAGGTTTGATACTTTTTCATTTGTGGGGTTTGCTCTTGTTGTTTTCTGTTTGTCTTTGTGTGGATGGATGGATACCCATTGATGATTAGCAGGGTCTGTTCCAGGCTGATGAAGTTGCTCACTAAAATACTAACATGACAATTTGTTTCTTTTTTCTCCCTACAAAATTGAGAAAAGTTGGGAAAATCCCATGATACTTCAATCTAATGATGAACAAGGGAATTGGGTTTGCTTGAGTATGCATGCAATTGATGCAACACCAAACCCGTCGAAAATTTCAAACCTCCCATCCTTTCTATTTTTGACACCTGGTCTGAATCAAAGAGAAGAAGACATGATGCACTGATAGATCTTGTATATTTCATCATCCATATGGATTCCCAAATACATTTCATGATGATTCTACATAAACTACAATTCAGCCAAATTATTTAAAATATTGGGTGCTCATATATTTTCTAATGACCGTATCCATTACATGGATATTAACATGTTATAGAAAATGGTTGTCGTGGGTCTGAACTAGTAAAGTGCTTGTTCAAAAGTATGCACAAAAACCGTTGACCCTAGAAGGTGATCTCGTGAACAAAAAGGAGGGTGGTGCTAGTAGAGCAATATACTCTACCAGATTCAAAAACAAACTAACATTCCTTGCCTGACAATTTCAAGATGACTTCATTCCCCTCACAGACACACTCCAGAGGCATGTGCGTCTTCATCTTGTTAAGTGATTGCAGACTGAGTTGCATGATGTTTTGAAACGTGGTGAATGAATAAGTTAAATGGAGACTCAATCAAATTCTTCATATTTTATTGTCTAATTTGGTTGTTTCATTATTGATTCAGTAACAAGAAAACTATGGTCTCCATTTGGTAACAGATCCATTTTATGTGAAAAAACCCAGCAATAAAGATCTATTTCCATTAGGCTGTTGTGATCCCAGTTACCTATACACACAGAATGTTATTATCACTGCGGCCTAATGGAAAGCGGTTGAAATGCAGTCAAGTTTCTTGTTACACGGTCAGGCACTTTCAATTGGACATTTACAACTTGACTGGAAATATGTAGATAATTAACGTTAGGAAAATTTCATGTGTAAGGAACATTGTCGAGAACTTAAACGGAACACATGTTCCCATAAGAGCAACTCCACTAGTGATCAGAACGACCCTGCCAATTAAAGTTGGATGAAGAAAAGTCAAAACATGCCTGCTTGGCTCAGCAAAATTATCCTAGCCTGGCATTTTTGTAAAGATTGCTGATGGCTGGTGAAAGACACAGCATAACATAACACCTGCCACAGAAGAGTGTAATGAATATGATTCGACTGGTGGTCACTGTTTCTCATTGGCCATTGATAATAATTGGTCCAGGTGGTTTGCTATTAGTAGTCTCCCACCTACTTGCAATCTCGGTTTTAATTTTATGAGTGAGGTTAGAAAAGTAATACCTATATAACTAAACTTGGATGTGAGAAATATTATTGTCAGGTACAGAGCACCCTTGGAGATGTGCTAACAATGATAAATGTGACCCTCTATTGAATCACAGTTCAACTCACAGGTTAAACACATTTACATTTGCTGATGTTCGTCCGGTACAGTTATGAGGTGACTCTGAGCATTGCTAGATGGAACAAATATAATGAAAAGCTACTGTTGACGCAGATTCTATTATTCCAGCAGCCTATTGGAAAGAGCCCGCTAACTAGCTTGGTTATCTTGAAAAACTATTAGAATTCTGAATGACACTAAGCAATTCTTTAATCCAACACACTAAAATGCAATTAAACTAAACTCATGTCGAGTTGTGTTCAGATTTTTGATCTCACAGATTCTTATCTATTTTGATATCAACATGTACACAGTAAAAACAAGCAACTCAATGTGTAATGGCTTTGCACTTTATGGCAAGTTCAAACAAAATCATGAGAAATGATGCAATCATGTAACATGATAAGGTGAATTGACAATAAAATGAATTTGTTCACCAAGCCGCCTTGAGAGAACAGTGAAGTTTTCAGTTGTCACCCACACATTGGTTCCAAGTCCAAGCCAAAATTTTGGCCCAAAATTATTCACATCAACGCAAAGTCTTCACACTTTGGCAAAACCTAAAAAATGGAACGGCATCACAATTGAGTTGTTTCATGATGCATAGATTACACTTTGGAGTCACATGCATGAGAGGATTTGTTTTTCTACTTTATATGTAGCCTATGCGATGGTCATCCATAAGAAGATTTAACCAAAGTTGGCTGTAGAGGTGATCCGAAAATTAGAATATATTGTAGATATTTAGCTATTCAAAACAACAAGAATGATTTCTTTTTTGCATTTCCTTTTTCGAATTTGGTAAAAAGAGACTAGTGGGAGATTAGATCTCAAATCCTAGTTTCTTCATTCTGAAACTATGGACTAATGCTCTCTGGTTCTTGGTTTTTTTTTTGGTAAAAAAACCTTTGATTTCAGTTTTCAGTAGCTTTTAAAGAGAACTTATAGTTTCAACTTTCCCTAATTTTCAACTGAAAACCTTCCATGCAATTATGAACACAAATTTTCAAACTCCTAAGTTTTGGCTTGAATTTTTCTTTTTGGTTCCTAATGTTTTTTCCTATCAAGTTCTCAATGAGTTCCCATCAAGTTCCCAAAGTGTTCCTTACTATGTTCCCAATAGCTCCACACTTTTATCTCCAAAAATAAGTACATACCCTAGCAGATAAACTATATAGTTTGTACTATATAAATTTTAGAGGCCAAAGCAGAGCACCTTTGTGCTTCTATTCTGAGGGAGTGCCCAATGTTCAAAAAAATCAGTGATGGGCCAATCAAAGTGACTCTTTCAAAACTTGAGAAATAGACAGAAAAAAACAAAAAGACTTTGGGTGCAAACCCAACTAATTAATAAAAGAAACAATAGATTCCTTATATGTCTCTATACACATGCCCCAAAATAGGAGTAGTGGGGTCTTGGTATGCAAAGCATCTCCAAAAGCAAAACCTTACAAGGAAATATACATCTCACCATTTAGTTCATTGCAAATGGTAACAATAATAATTAGTTTTCATTTTTTACACCAAGTTAACATCTATATTAGTTTGCAATCAATTAAAATCATCATGTATCAATGCAAATGGCACAACTTGATCAAGAAAGTTTGTGCAAACCTTCTTGAAAAAAAAAAAAACTAGCTTATACATGAAGAACTAGATATTTTCAATTATAGAAAAATTATGGTGGCCAATTCTATCATGGGAAAAATCAAAATAATGTCTCAAAATGCTAAGCTAACAAAGAGTTACATGAAAAATTATGGTGGCCAATTGCATCATGGGAAATCACAATATTATCACAAGAAACTAAACTTAACATGAACCCTTGCTATTTAAATGGTATATTGGGCGATAATTTTCATTTATGTAATAGTGGGATTCAAAACCTAGTACACATTCCCTAGCTCTTTACAATCGACACAAGAGGACAAGAATTTCAAAATGAATAGGATGAGTTAACATTTTTCACAAATAATTCTCATTGACTTCAACTACACAAAATAAACAAAGACGACATTAAATGCAAATGAAGCCCATGTTGGGTCACAAACTTCATCACGACCCATACCACTATTGTAGACACTACATTCCTTATAATACATTAACTCATTGTGAAAACTACATTTTAATTACATTTTCTCAAAGTCTTCCCAAGTCCTCCTGAAATTAGGGTATGTTGATGTATCACCATTTTGGAGGTTCATGTAACTCCTAGGAAACACATTTATCTTAAGCATGCAAGCACAACATCTTGTAATCCTTGACTTAAAAGTTGTCTAACAAATTGTCAAGATTATGAATTGGATATGATTTGGTCCCCTAAATTGTCTTATGATTAGGTGGAATCATTTTGATAACTTTTTTTTCGAACCAACTTTCAAGAAACTCACTTTGATTTGAACAACATTATGGCTTATATTGAAATATTTTGAATGATTCAAAGATCACTTGATTTGAACATGTATTGGTCTTTCAAACCTCATTCTAATGAATTGAAACTCTTTGAAGGTCCCAACTTTAAAAGTGGGAATGCAACTTGGGATCTTGGGAATGTTTTTTCTTCGATTTTCACACACCTACCACTTTGTTTGGGAATATGTTTCACTCTCCTTACTTGTCCCATGTTTCACACTTGCATTCAAAAAAAATCTTTATCAAGCCATTGGTTCAATTTCATCCCAAAAAGTACATTTTCTTGTCGTTCCCAAAAGTCTTTTTGCAAGTCCAAGTTAGGGTTGCAATAGTTGGCAAAGAGCCACATAAAAAATTCTAATGATCAATTGTATCATGGAAGAATTTAGAAAATAAAACCACAATAATCTAAGTTGCCAAAAAATTGCATGTGAAAATTTATTGTGACCAATTACATCATGGAAAGAATTAAAAGACCATGAAAAAACTTAAAACCCCACTTCACTACTCATGTCAATATACATTAAAGCTAGCAATGCTCTAATGAAATGAACACTCCTATTCTATACTCCCATTACCAACAATTAACAAGTCTTGAATACAACTAAATACCAATGATGATCAAGTTCTTGCTAAACCAAGACAAAGCAAGTAAGATACCACCCTAGTCCATGCAAATAGCTATGTATGGGCACGTACATATTATAAATATTGCCCATACAATGTAAAAGGTCATAATATGTGAGCTTATTGTATGATATTGAGATCAATCTTAGTATTGATACACATAACAACCCTCCACACCCACCCAACTTTAGTTTGCACACATTGTGTGAGACAAGGTTTTGTAATTGCATACCTTGAATCAATGCATTATGATGAGTTGTGAGGCTTGAAATGAGTCATGCCATTTCATCCTACTTTGGACCTTGGAGGATGTTGGAGCTTTAAAAGTTAACAAGGAATACAATTTACAATATATGAATAATGTAATGTGTTCTTAATGTATGCCTCATCTATTTACATAAGTAGACAATTCCATAGTTTGTGAATGTGAAAATTTCATTTGCTTATGAGAAATTTTTAATGGTTTTTTGGACCAACAAAGCCTTAAAACTCATGAAATTTACGACATGATACAAGGTTTGTTGACTAGGCTTGAGGAGTCCTTTTGAATGAACGTCTACTTATCCTCATGCAAAATGAAATTTTAACTCTAAAACTAAATCATAAAGCTTGCAAGCACAAACATGTATAGTAATTTTTCCTAAAGCAAACTAGTTGGGCATTTTTTTTTTAACCATGGAAAGGTCATGGTTACAAACATAACACCTATTAGTTTTGGGACATAGTTCATAAGCTCTTCTAATTTTTGTATTGCTAATAAATATTTGAATGGGTTTAATCCAATCTAATTATGTGGTAAACATGTGTTACTATGCACTTTTAGTTCAAAGGAGAGACTTACATAAACGCATAAAATAACACACTCTCAATGTGTTATATTACCTTTTCCATAAGATTAAGAATGTAATCAAGAGCTTCTACAATTTTGTACCTTATTTTGAATATTTTACATTTTATACAACTACATATTTGTACACATTTAAATGGTAGGTGACCTTGATATTTGACACCTATGTTCTAGAAAAATTGTTTTGAAAAATCCATCACTCAAAACCCAATCATTAAATTGTTGGTTGATGAATAGTGCATAAATGGAATGCAATAATTGGTGGCAATGCATGAGTGAATCAATTCTTATTTGGAAAAACCAAGGTTTGATTTTTTTTTAACATTCTCCTTTGAGGACACTAAGTGTTACAATTCAACACTATTTGCGTCAAACAAAGTATCATTTGGGGGAATTAGGAAAGGGAATTTTTTTTCCCCGTCCTATATTACTTAAATTTCTAATATGCACATATTTGTCACCATAAATTTGAAAATAATTTTTTGTTTGCATCAAACTTTGACACCTTATATTTATCTAATATTTTGTTTTAGTACTTGATCAAGAAGAAGGAACATATGATTGCCCCCATTTTTTGAGGGTTTGAAAGATGTAATGAAAGGAGTACAATCATTTGTTCCAAGGATTTGTTTTTCAAATTTGGTGAGGTAGGCATACTAGCGATCCTTTAGAAGAACACATAACCAAGTTTGGCTACATGATAAAGGGCACAATCACCAATTTTTTCTATAACCATTTTTTTGGTCATCAAGTGGCAAAATTTCATCCAAAAGAAAACATTAATTTGCTCCCTTGGATCGATAGATTATTGTTCTTGTCAAACAAGTAACATGCAAAATTTCTAATCTTATGAATCATCAATTATTTCACCTCATTCAAAACAAACAAAAGCAAAAGATAATTGACAAATGTACTTTTGAAAAATGCAAGTCATGCTTGCATCGTAAGAATTAAGATTTCCATGTAAATGGAACTAGTTCATTTACTATTAATAAGTTGAATTGAACCTATTGTTTCTAATATTTTAAAAATTAATAATATCTTTTTCTCCTTTTTTTTCTAATACTAAGGATTGACATATACTTTAAATTAGTTATAAACTAGTTCTTAGAATAAACATTACTTTAATATAAAACTATTTAAATTAATTTTTATTCAACAACGAATATATGGCACCCTATAATTATACTCATGTATTTTCCAAATTTTAAAAAAATGTCCCCTAAAGGTATTCCAAAAAATGTGTTTAATTTTGGTTAGACTATGAAAACATCCACAACATATTGTTAAAACATACATCCCTAAATGGCACCACATGTGATTATATAATATAGTGACTTGAAAAACACTTGGGCAGACCCCAAAAAAAAATTTAAAAATCAAAATTTATAATGCAAGTAGAAGAAGGTGAAATATTTGAAACTGTACTTAGGCTAGGTAGGCAATGATCAATTACTTTTGGAATTATTAATTTTTTTGAAAAAAATGACCCTACCACATCAAATATTTGAATGAAACTCTCGAGCATAATAGCTTCATGTTATTTAATATAATGCCAAATTTTAATTTATTATTATTCATGTTCCCAAACATAATTGAAAATAATTATTATTATGAAACACATTACTGCCAAAGCACATACTTGTTGGAAGAATCTAAAGGATTATGGTAGCATTTGTTGGGTCCTACATGAACTTAATCTAATTTTGCTCTTTCATTATTCCTTGATCTTGGCTAAAATTTGCACCAAATATTTTTCAATGTAAATTGAATATAATTGTTAATCAAGTAATCTCATTCTTAGGTGAGTACATTGAACCAAATTTATATCTAAAGTTACACACATAAAAATGGAATGGGTGCAAAAAGGCCCTTAGGATCTTAGGATTATATCACTAACATGTCATCAAAGCCCATAAATAATCTTCACATTATCATTGTTTAAAACAAATTTCTAAGATCAATATGGACACATTGTGGGGATAAGAATCCAAGAGAACTAGGAATCATGACCCTAAAAAATTAATTATTAACCCTATAATTTACCATGACATCATATTAAGTGGTTTTCAAATAAGAAACAACACAATGGTTACTTTTACATTATTTTTAGGCAAGATATTCCTTATGCATAACAAATGGGTATTACCACAATACTATTTGGGGAAATTGGTAAAATGGATATTGTTTAGAAATACAATTTGAAAATAATTGATTTTTTTTATTTATCAAAATCTAGTTATTTGATACCTAATGTGACATATTGTATAAACATTTTTTAAACAAAGACCTTGCCTAGATGGGTAAAATTAAAAAAATTGGTCAACATTGTTTAAAACTTAAAACCCAATGAAAATGGATTCAAGCACAGCATATTAAAAAGTTCACTTGTGTTTGTTTCTTTGCTATGGATTTGGCATATTTGTGCACAAAAAACATGTGGTCATTTTCTTAGCCCTTTAACTTGCATGTTGTGAATGGGCTTAGGACTTAAAAGAAATTGAAGCTAACAAATTTGAGTTGGCCCACACAATTGTACAATACTAGTTTTATCAATTCCTTTATAGGATAAAAACATTTAGGCAACGACATGGAGGACTATACAAATTTTGATTCAAGCCCAAAACATCCATTCTAGGTTTCATGTATTGTTCTTCATTTTTGGTTTTAAGGTTTGCAAGGCTATTTTTTTTAGCTTGCCTTACATTCCCATGCAAAAAGTGTGCAAACAAAGATTATGGTAAAGAACCTCCTAGGGTTTTGATGTTGTGAAATGTATGAATGTTAAGTGACCAAATTACAATGTTAGTTAATGCATTAAATTTTGCTTAATTGACTTTGATTGTGAGTGTTCATCCATCCATCTGTTGTTTACATAAATATTCAAAATTTATAGGCTTAAATAGCCCTAGTTTGTAAAGTATCCCAAACTAGGGCTACTAGGCTTCAATTTTGTCAAAAATTGAGATTAAATGAAAATGAAAACAACACACATGAAAAAAAAAGCCACTGGACCATGTACTAATTTTCTCACGTAAATTGTTCAAAAACTTTGCACATAGCTTTACTAATATTTAAAAATTTCACAATGACAATATAACTTATATAATGCTAATGGATTTCAAACTAACCAAATATGAACTACCAATCCCATTTTTATTTACAAATCCATAATTGTTTGAGTAGATTTGACCTTTCAATAGAGATTAAGTTTTAATCCATTGGAATGACCATTTACTAGTTAAGGTTCATGGCTAACTTTACAATGTGGAGTTAGGGTTTATGATCAAATTCAATTTAATTCACAATTGATATGGATTGAACTCAATATTGGGGTTTTAATGTTATCCAAGATACCCAAATTAAAAATCATCATGAACTTACTCTACATCAAATAAAGATAAAATAGAGCTTTCCATAAAGTTTGCTTTGAGCACAACACTAGAAGGTCGTGTTGCTAGAAACATGAGCCATAATACCCCATACAGCATCAATAATTTACATTGTGCCCAAATGACGCATGAAATAGATTTTTGTATCAAAACTCAACATAAACTAAGTTTCATGTTGAATTGTTGTTTGTGACAAATGTCCCACAGGCATAAAATTCCCATGAAGTTCTTCACTTCCTTTTAGGTTTTCTTCTTTTTTGTTTCTTGTTGTTTTAACTTCTTATTTTGAACTTTTAAAGTAGAGCTTCTCTTTTGTGAACAAGCCTAGCCCATAGCATTGCTAAATGCTTTTTGAGTGAACCTCTCTTGTGAGGTTTGTGGACTTCTTTAATGTGAGGCCCAATTTGGAATGGAGTAGCTTGGAGTTTTGATCTTGGAGAAGTAGTTGTCCTTCTAGTGTGGTTCACAACCTCAAGCAACAACTTTTTGTCCAACAAACAAACAAGTTCTTTGAGGTCAAGTTTAACATTAAACCCAAAAGATGATGCTCATATCCACCATTTTAGGTGAAGAAAAACATATGTTTTATGACTATTAAGCTAAAGGCCTTACCCTTTTTGCAATGTTTCCCCTTTTATTATGGGACTCACATTGTATGTTTATTTTCAAATGTTGTGAAATCTTGCAAATCATAATTGCTACATGGCTTGCAAAATCCTTGAATTTTTTTGAAACTTTTCCTCCAACCACATTATTAGAATCTAAGGTGCCTTTTACCTTCAAACCTTTTAAACATAGCCATAAACCACTAATAGAAACAAAAATTGTTAGGTCTTCTACACCAAAATTCTTCGATTAAAAACTTGAATATAAGAACTTAGGGCATCTATTTCCTCCTATGCTTGTCATTGGAAAAATTCTTACCAATTTGCCCCTAGGCCCTTTAATGATGTGGTGGTTTCATTGAGTAAACAAATCTTGGTACAAGGTTGTGGGTGATATCATGGCTTGGAACACATTCAAAATTGCGACAATTGACAACAAGTCTTACTAGCAAACGATTCAAGATTAAAAATTTCAACAACAATATTTTAAATCATGTTTACAATTCCAACAAGAATGTTCCAAATTATTTTTTCACATAGATGACTTGTTGGAGTTAAATGCTTTCAAAATTTTATCTTTTTGTATAATTGAATTATGTACATATTTAAAAAATTTAAATTGTGGTGATCTTTAAACCTCTTGGTTATAGTGTTATCTATAGGTGGTTATGGTGGTCCTCTTGGTTTTGTTCTTCAATTTGGTGATAATCTTGGTGATCTTCTTTTCAATTATGGTTTTCATAGATCCTAAACTTTAAATGTAGTTATTATGGTGGTCTTTTTGGTTGTTTTTCATTTTTGCAATGATCTTGGTGATACTCTTTTCAATTTTAATCAGATAGACCCTTAAACCTTGATTATCAATGACTATGGGGGCTTATTCATGGTTGGGGTTCCAAAAACAGGAAAAAGGACTCTAAGACTTTTGTGGGGCTATTTTTTGTAAATAACATTTACTTGGAACAAATTTAAATGAAAAAAAATTGAATAGTCCAATTTAAGCTAATTCATGTAGTGATGGTGAGTTTTCACATTCATACATAATTGTGTATGAATGATTTGGTTTATAACCAAAAATGTAAAAATTCCCAGAAATTCCCAAAATGAATTTCAATGGACAACCAAACATGTTTTTTGGCAAAATTATTTCCTACACATGTGACTTGCACCTAAAGTTAAACATTTTGAACCCATTGAACAAATGTTTTTGGTCAAATGGTTTAGAAAATGAATCATTTTCATTACAACCCTTTCTTTCAAAATTTCAAGGCTTTGAATTTTTTGTATAATTTGGTTTTCCATCAATTTCATCTAATGAACATGTACTTTCATAGGAGCAGGCATGTTTTTGTTTTACAAAAGGTTTGAATTCAATTGTATGACTTTATACATTCCTTTGATTCTCTTTTAAAAACAATGCAGTTTAAACATTTGATATAATTGGTTTACAAGACTCAAAATGACATTTACATAATATCTAAATTATTTTAAATTATTTTAAATAATTTAGCAAGTCATCATCTTATCAATTGGCAAAAATCTATTATAACTATAATAATGTAAGATAAACAAAAATCCAAAGTTATCCTTTGTAGTATTTTAAATATAGGTCATTATTTTTTGGTACCCCAATCGTGAATACACCCATGGTGGTCCTTTTGGTTTTGTTTTTGAATTTAGTGGTTATGGTGGTCCTCTTGGTTTTCTTGCTCAATTTGGTGGTCATCTTAGTGATCTTCCTTTCAATTTTAGTTGGAAAAATCATAAATCTTAATTTCATGTGATTATGATGATCCTCTTGGCTTTGTTTTTCTATATTGGTGGTCATGATTTTGGTGATTTTCCTTTCAATTTTGGCTAAATAAACCTTACACCTTAATTACATATGATTATGGTGTTCCTATTGGTTTTGTTTTTCAATTTGGTGGTCATCTTGGTGATTTTCCTTTCAATTATGGTCAGACAAACTCCAAATCCTAACTACATGTGGTTATGATGATCCTTTTGGTTTTATTCTTCAATTTGATGGTCATTTTGATGATCTTCTTTTCAATTTTTATAAAACAAACCCCGATACCCTAACTACATGTGATTATGGTGTTCCTTTTGGTGTTGTTCAATTTGGTGGTCATCTTGGTGATCCTCCTTTCAATTATGGCCAAACAAACCTTTTTTTGCAATGATTACTTTTCCAATGATTATTTTGTTCAAGATTATTTTTCCAATGACTAATTTCCTAATGATTATTTTTTCTAGCAATTATTATAAGGATACTTTGGTGGTTGTTTATTAATTTTGATAGTGGGCAATGTGCATGGTGGGGGTTTTTCTTTTAAATGGGGAACTTTTTCAGACCTTGGTGATTTTTTTGTGGCAAAAATTGAAAAGTTTAAGTCAATTTGGTTACATAATGCAAAACAAAAAGCTAAACCCTAAAAAAGGTTAAACAAGATCTTTAAACATTAAACCCAGAAATTTCAAGTTTTAAACCATAAATCCTAAACTTAAACCCTAAAAATTAAATCTTAAATTACAAGTCTTAAAACCCCAAAACTAAACCCTAAAAACACCCCTGAAAAACCTTGACAACTAAACCCTAAAACTTCACACGCTAAACCCCAAAAATTAAACCCTAAAATTAAAAACCTAAAAAGATTAAAAAAAACCTTTAAAAAAAAACTTTAAACTCATAACATATAACCCACACTAACCCATAGACCAAATAGTCAAATAACCATAGAACCCATAGACCATATAGCCCATATAGCCATAACCTCCTACACTCTAATCTATAACCCCATAGCCCCCTTAGGCCTCCCTCAACCCTAATATAACACATGTAGCATAGATTATAAATGGGCAGCCCATGGGCTGAAAAAAAAAGTTATTGGGAGGGAGTTGGTGCTTGCCTTTGAAAAATTGATGCCATGTTACAAGCCTTTGTGGACAACAAGAAAGGGATGAGGCACCAAATGGGAGGTGAAAGTAATTTAGTTGAATTTCATTGAAAATTTGAATTTCATTGATTTTTCATTGATTTTTTTCTTCAAAATTCAATAAATTTTGACTCATTGAAGGCTTTTCCAACATCACCAAGGGCATGCCTCAATTTTTGTAAAATTTTTAAAAAATTAATTTTATTGAATCAATCTTCAATGAAAACATTATTCAATACTATTTAGTTACTCTTGCACCCAATATCTAAACACTATGAAACAACCTCAATGCACTCTCCTTTTTCATCAAGGGCTTTCCAAGGGTACCAAGAACACCACAAGGAGCAACACACACTTTGAGAGATCAAAACAAAATAAAAACAAACTTGTTCCTTAATAGATAGATGTGATCACCGACGAAGATTTTTGGATGAACTAATTTCATTACCCCCTTCTCACCTCACCTCACCTCCAAGAAAGACCCTTTATATATGTTATTACCAAAAGTTCATCCATTTTTTCATTCTTGTTTTGGGTAGATCCTCTTGCATAAAGGTTTTCATTGGAGCTTTTTTGTATAAAATGAAAAGGAATCACAACTTTCATCATAACTTTCATCCATGGGATGATGAGTCTCCGCATTTGACGTGTGGCTTCAATCACTTTTTTGCATGGCAAACAAATGATGAGGTGGGTTTGGTCACCCAAAAAAAAAACAAGGGGGCCCTTTGCTACTAGGCTAGGTACCTATTATCAACCTCAAATTGTGCAATACCTATATAGCCAAAAAAAAGTGGCAATCATCCTTAATAGGAAGACATAGCCAAATCTGGCTATAAACCAGATATGAATATATATAATCAACCTTCTATATTGATGGCTACACACTGAAAGCCAATTGTAGAAATTTGATGATTTTTTTTTTTTAATTCTCAGTTTTGGTGATTGAAATTCTCTAGAATCACTTCATTTTCAAATTTTTTAAAATTTAAATTCCCCTTTTTGGCGAAATTTTGCTAGAAAAAAACACTGGGAACTACAGCATCAAATGACATCTTTTGTGGAGTGAAAGAGATGAGATTTGCAAGCTTTTTGAATTTGAAAGGAGACCGGATCCACAATCACCCAATGATTTTTTGGGACAAATTTTGTTCCTCCTTTTGCAACCGAATATTTTGGGAAAGTTTAGGAATTGTTTCATCTAGTGGAAATTTGACTCATTTTGCTAATTTTGTGGGAAATTTTCACAAATTTTTTTAATATCACATAATTGCTTTAAATATTAAAATATAAATTAAAATGATTTAAAATCTAAATTGAATTTTTTAATAAAAAAAAACCCTTCTATCATTGCAACACTCAAAACCTTACAGACCCCACTCATAGCACTCAATAGAACACTGTAACTGATCAAATAGGGTGAAAACTTGTTGTGTTTGTCAATTGAGACCTAATCATTGCAATTGATGTCAAAGCCACCAATCTGCCACACAAGTTAGAGAGTGTCCAGTGTTTTTTTTTTCCCATCAATTTTGTTATTTAGCCAAAGTGTCAATGATCCACAGAAAGATTTAGCCAAATTTGGCTACAAGCTAAATATTGAAAAAAAAAGATTAAAAAAATTATTATAAAAAATGTATTAAATAATAATAAATAACCACCCTTCTATATTTTTTTTGTTACTGACTTGAACCATGTATAGAAATCTGGTGATTATTCTTAAATTTTGGTCAAATTCTGGCTACTTAAAACCTCAAAAAGCACTTGATTTGAGCACTTTTATGTTTTAATATAGCTTTTTGGCTATACATAGCCAATGGAAAAAAAGGCTGACAGTTTTTTTTTTTTCTTTTTTTTGTGGGGCTAATTTTCACATCGTGGAGACCTCAGAAAAGTAAAATGGGAATATTTTGTTATAAATTTCGTATTTATTGAATAAATTGTCAAGATTTTGCCCAAAAAAATGGCAAAAACATTTTCACCACATCTTGATTGAGTTCTTAGTCTGGGGAATTTTTTTGCCAGTTTTATATTGTTTGGACAATTTTCTAGACACTTAAAGTCAGTTTAAAATGCCAAGTTTAGGGTTTAGATGCTCACAAATGATGCAACATTAGAAGTTTTTTTCCCCTAAAAAAACACCCAACTTAGGTGAAGTGTTTGGCATAGTTTGCACTTTGAATGACTTAACCTAGCTAGGAGGAGGAGGTAACATAACCCTAGTTGGATCGGGGTGGGTACCCCCCTTTGCCGCCCCGACAACTCCCAATTCTTTGTTGCCCTAGCTAGTGAAGAACTAAACTGGTAGGCACAAGGTGAACTGAATTTTTGAAAATTTTGTAACTTGTGGCTAAAATTAAAGAAAAAAAAAATGGAATATAATATTAAAAAATAGAAATACGACCTTTCTCTCAGAAATAAAATAAAATAAAATATATATATATATAATATTTTATTTTTTAAAAGAGAAAAAAAAATGCTGGTACATTATTATTCCATGAGCCCACTAAAAACAAATTCCATCATGATTGCATATAAGTAGTAATCTGCATCATGTCATCATCCCTACAATGATTTTTTTGCATACATAGAATTGTGGGACGGTTTACCTAGCCATTCTGCGTAATATTTGCACTTGTAATAATATACCGTACTACCTTGGCAGTTCAACAAATGTGTGTCCGTCGAATAATTAATTAACTTTTGAAATTTTCATTTTGACAAATAAAATATTCTTGAAAATAAAATACTTTCCTTTTAAAAAAATTTGTTACTTTTTTTTCATAAAATTTTTTAAAAAAAAATTTCAATATTTCTGAAAAAAAATAATTAATGTCAAAGGTGCCAAGGTAGTAGGGAATTTTCTTTTGAGATTGGGTTGGGAGGGGGTGAACATAAAAAATTCTCCTCTTTAGTATTGCAAAGAAAGAATGTCTACTATTGAGAATGCACATTTTGCAAAGTCGCACACTTGTGTGTTGGCTTCATAATAGGTATACTATTATGTGTGGGGGGAGAGAATCCATGGACGTGTCAACTTTTTGACAATCTAAAGGGGGAGAGAGAGAGAGAGAAGGAGGTTCGAATGAATGCGCATATTTGTTGAACAGAAATTTTAGGGTTAATGCGACAAATGTCCATATGCAAAAGAGCCCATTGCCCCATTCCTCAAAGATGTTCATGCACAAATGAAGGAAGGAAGGAAGAAGCTTAGCTTGGGGTGAGCTGACTTTGCTGAAAAATGCTCAATGAGTTGGGATCAAGAAGACTTAGTGAGTGATGAGGAGGGTTCAAGAACTTGTCCTTCCTTGTGCATGATTAAGCTCAAAGGGGGGTTGGCTCTCAACATGTTATTGTTGCACTAGTGCATTTGACCTTTGCTTGGGATTTATGCCCACCTGAAATCACCCTTGTACCTATCGAACGGACAATTGAGATGCAATCATGGGGGAAAAGTAGATGAACTAATTGGCCCGAATCTATAAGGTTTCCCCAAAAACAAAAAAAAGGACCCATCATGGGCCACAACACAAGCAACTCTGAGATATAAAGCTAGTGAATTTTTTAGGAATTTTTTTGATAGTGGCTATCATCATCCATTGGAGGAAGATGTAGAAAATGTGGTGATCATCCCTTAGAATTTTGTAGCCAAATCTGGCTATAAACCAAAATTTTAATCATCCTTCTTTATTTTTGGCTACATAATAATAGTAACCAAATATAAAGATTTGATGATTTTTTTCCAAACTCTTTTTCTTTTCCAAATTTTTGACAATTGAAACCCCCAAAAATCAAGTCATTTTCTAATCGTTCATTTCTAATCTCACTTTTTTGGCAAAATTTCTCAAGTAAAAAAAAAAAAAACTACGGTATGGCTTCCACCCAATGGCATAATTTTATGTACATTGGTGGATAAATTGATTTCACAACCAAGAAAATAGGTAAGTCACAAAAATGCTCAAGTGCAACTTCAAATTGACCTCAGTGGTGTTGTTGTAGATTTTTTTTTTTAAAAAATTGTTTTCCCTTTTTCCCTCAATTTTGTAATGTAGACAAAATCATGACCCATTTTGGCTTTACATACTCTTCCCCGGCTTTTCTTGGTTGTATATTATGATGATTATTTCAGAAGCAAGAAAAGCTGCTAGTGCTCAAGTATGTACTATTGATTCAAGTTAAGCTCTTTACAAAAGTAGCACAAGTTTGTAGCCTACTATATTGGGGCATTCTAGTGTACTAATGTGCTCAAATGTACTCAAATTCAACATGATCTACTTACTATCTTTACCTCCAGACCTCAACATGAGGCCTGCCTTATGGCCATCACTCATGCTATGAACCCTGACATCACTAGGTACTTTTTACTTACAACATGGTGTCAATATGATGCCAGAACAAACACCATTATAACTAGGCTAGAGCAGAGTTTAGGGTTTAGGGTTTTCAAATTTCAAAAGCAAACCAAGTTGCCCTCCCTTGGACAACCTTTTTTTTTTTAATGAAGTTACCTACCCATTGAGCCAAAAACAAAATTCTTCTCATCATGATACCCATCTTGGAGATCTTTATTTAACAAAAATTTAAGAACTAAGAAACAAACAAGTAGTTTTACTTTAAGATTTAATTATTTTTTTATTTTAAAAATCCTCTTGTTTTGTATCAAGAAATATTGAATTTTCAATCAACTTAATTTTCTATGTGGAGCACAATAAGCCACCCCCCTCCCCCCCTCCCCCATTTTTTAGTAAATTATTTCATGTTGCTACCTCATGCATATACATGATTTCACTTTTGTCCTTGTGGATTTTAAATACATTGTTTATATTTACACAACCTCATGCTGACATCAAAGACATCAAGTGCACAACATACCATGCTTACATCACATGACACTTGGTTTTTATCATGTATAACTTAATATATTGCCCATAATACATTCACCGTTTGCAAAAAAAATAATTTGTCAAATGATAATTATGTGCCATTTTCTTTCTTGTAGAAGAGAACAAACTATAGTGGGTTTATCAATTATTTGTATGCTTTTGGGTATGCTTTATGTTTGTCATGATAGACAAACACAAATCATAGGGGACATTAGGTAAACTTGTTATTTAAAAAAGCTTAGGACCTTGATGTGTGGGACCTTAGGGTTCAATTCACCAATAAGTCATGTTATATGTTACATACTAGATAGAATCCACCCAACTTTTGTAAAGGTCATCAAGTCAAAACCATTGGTCCATAGGGTTCACACTTCACTCCTTCACCACAATTGAACCACCTTATTGCCCTTCATAATAACTATTATTAAAAAGTGACCACCTCCAAAAGGAATTTGTAGTTTTATTTGGGTGCCTTCAAAGGTGAAGTCACTTACCCATGCCTAGTTTGGCATTGATTTTTTTGGTCACATATTAAAACTAAAATTAAGAATTTCCTTTTCTTGGACTTTGAAGGATCTTAATCAGGGTTTTCTTTTCCAATTTTTTAATTATAAAATTATGGTGAATTTTTCCATAATTTTGGAAATTTTAGTCAAATTTACACCTTTTTATATTAAAAAATCCATTATTTTCTTCTTCCTTTTTGCCCAAAAAATGATTTTCTTACCCCCCCTTCCTTCGCAAAAAAATCCACTACTCTTGACTTGTAATCCTTTAGATAAAATACCTAAGCATGAATAAAAATTGGTGATTGAACATGAAAAGGTCCAAGAATAAAACAAAGATTGGATTGAAGCAAGGAAAAGACAAAATGTGATGCACTAGTGCAATTGTAAGAATGAAAATTGATGTTTATTGCATGATTAAAAAAAGAAAACAAGAAAGAAGGATAATTATTTATTTCCAATTGGTGTTGGTTAGATTTAAGGCCATGGTTTATAATGAATATCTATTATAACTAAAGGTAGAATTTTCATCCCAAAAATCGAAGTCCATATATAATGTTTACCACCCAAACCCTTTGTAATTGATTATGAATGAAACACCGAGGGTGATGGATGAAATTCAATCATGAATCAAAAATTGAACACATGAAATATTCAATGACATACATGAGTATTTCTAAGCCTTTTATGTGTGTTCATGGATGAAAATTTATGATGATGCATTGCAATTTTTCCAAATAGGGACATCCAACACTCATTTGCTAAGAATGAGCAATTATTGCAACCAACAAGGCAATTTTTATTTATTTTGGGTCATCTTTCCACCTTCTTCCCTTGACCACCTTGTTATTAGTGATTGTCTTTCAACAAATGCCTATCCCCACTTAACAACGTATCCTATCTCATTGTCATCCTCAACTTAACACCCCAATTAACTACATTACATGCAATTATTTTCCATCCTCCATTTTTTTTCTAGACAAGGTTTCTTTACATCCAAAAACCACCGTCCACCTTTATTTTTCCCTACTAAACTTTAATCTACATTTATTTTTAATAAGTATACCATCTAAAACTAAGTATTTTTTTATTACATTATTGAGTGGAGTCATTATATTAGGGCTCATGAGTCCTTATGTGAATCCTTATTTAACAATAGGTTAACTAATCAAGCTTATGTGACAATTAATTTAACTAACATTATAAAATAAGATTGGTTATTTATTGAGAATATTCCAAATCCATAATTTATAAGCTTAAATGAAATTTTTTAAAAAAATTATGACTCAAAAAATCACATTAATATACTATTATGTGAAGATATTATTTAGGGTTTTCCCAAGAATATGTCAAATTTTAATATCCATTTCAAGTTTTTAAATTGAACAAAGATAAGCAACAAAAACATTGGTTACCTAATTTTAACAATGCACTTGGGTACTCTATATTGAAATTATATTTGTTTCAAATGTATGCAACTGTTTTCACAATGTTTTAAAAATATTATTATATAAATGTATCAAGCATTTTAAACATTAAATTAGTTTACCATTTCATGTTTTCGAAATTAAATAATAATACATTTTAGTGTGTCCTGGCCTTCTTTAGACTAGAGTTTGGGGTGGTTATCCAAATATCTAGATAATAACTAGCTATTTCAATTCTAGTTCTACATACCCTACCTTGACCTTAATCTTTATTAAAGTACATGAACAAGGACCTAACCCTAAGACTTGCCCTATTCTAGGATACAGGTTTAGTCTTGAATCTGAATGATTATCAATGTTACAAAATTTAAGAAACCTTGCACCAATGGGTGTTTTTAAAATTTTCAAGGTTCCAATTCTTTTTTTCGAAAATTATGGTTTAGGGTTTTGGTTCTTATTGTTACATGCCACATTCCATCACTCCTCTCATGGTGAGCTCTTTATTTTGCACATGACTTTTTTTCCTCTTGTTTTCCAATGCCTTTTCCCTCTACCTCCTATTTTATGTTTTTCAAACTTCCCTTTTTCTTGTCAACGTGTTTGCTTCATTTTTGTTGTGGTGGTTGTGTGAGCAAGAAGTGGAACATTTTTGAGGGATTTTGTTGCATCAATGTCATAAAGTTTTTTGTTGCATTCCCATCACCATTGTTTTTGGTTGTAAGTAAGTGAATGTTTGCAAGGTAGGGTGGCTCTCATTTTGTATCACAATTGTTTTTTGTTTGCAAATTTCATGCACTTACATCTTATTAACATGCCATAAAATATATGGATTGATTTTTTTGTTTGTGGCTTTATATGCAAGCAACTTTCTATATGGTTTTTATTTGGGATATCTTATTGGGACTCAATATATAATATATTTTAAATAAATCAACATAGATGTAAAAAAATTGTGAAAAAAAAATATTAAAAAAAAATTATGGATTTTTGAATGGCTTAAAACAAGCCATATTTTCATATGAGTTCATATCATAATCATTTTTTGGGTGGATTTTTTTTTTCTCTTAACATGTATATTAAAAAGTTAAAAAATTGTGTAAGATGGTTTCTCTTCATATGGATTTTTTTTGTTCATCAGTCACCATGTAATTCTTCATTTAACCAATGATACCATAGTAGATTGTCATTTTAACATTATTGTATAGACTCTTAGGGAATGGCATATTCATTAAAAACGAATCACCCTAGTTTGTAACCACCCAAATTTCTTTCAAGTTTTATCACTTTTTTTTGTTATTTCTTGTTGAAGTTTTTATTACATTGCCAAATGTTCTATTGTAATCTTTTATTACAAAATGTTTACATCATTGTGGTGGTCATCATGGTGGTCATTATGATTAGGTAAGGTTTTATGTTTTCTTTTATCACCTTTTTCTCTTGTTTTTCATCAATCTTCAAATTATCGTCAAGTTTTTGCTACAAGCTTTTGTAGTAGAGCATCTTGTGTTTGCCATGGTGGTCATCATGATGGTCATCAACCAACACAAGCTTTTCTCTTTCATGAATTTTTTCGCCCTTATTTCAAGTCGAAATTTTTGTTGCATTGTTGAAATTATTCACGCTATAGACTTTTACAATATATCATCTACGTGGTAGTCATTGTAGTGGTCATTGTGGCAATTGATATATATATGTTGCATGTAAGTTTTTTCTTTTCATCACATTTTTTCTTCTTGTTTTGTTAGTTTTTCACATTGACAAGGTTTTTGTCCTTTATTTATTATTATTTTTACCTTTCTTCTACTTTCTTTGCCTTTCTCTTCAACCTTCAACCCTTCTTCTTTTGCAAGCAACAATTTAAAGAACAAGATTTATACACATTGCATACTTTCAATTATGGCATCCACATTTCAACTACTCCTAGTAACACTTTGTGATGAAGAGTATGACATTGAGTTTCCATAAATGTAATTTCAATGTCCCTTTCTTTTGCAATTAATAACTTATAGAATATAGCTCATATAAGGATGTTTACAATGGCATCCACAAATGCCACACATCTTACAATAATAATTTCATGTTCAATGAAGATGAAGAAGACGATGTTATTTGATGTCTCAATTTGAAGTTGAGCTTGGATCACATGAGGCATCCAATGTTGATATAGATGTAGCTTGGGAAATTATAATTCCAAAGTTGTTGCCTAACTAAAATGTATGGCATCTCCTAATCATTGATCATAAACCTATTGGCTTTTTTTGTTATGAATAATGGTGTAGCAATGAACATCAACTTGCAAATGATGCAGTGTTTTGTGTGTCCACCTATTTAATTAGAGTACACGATGCCCAAGGAAAGCATAAGGGGCTTGTGAACTACAACAAAAACCACAACATGAATGCTTTGAACATCCAAATTTAGACATGAAATGAGAATTATTTTTGTTGTAAAGGGTTGTAGAAACCCAAAGTGAAAACAAGCTACAAAGAAGAAAAAAATTATGCCCCTTTTTCAAATCATAAACTTCTTTGGCAACAAATGCCTTTACAACAAATCAAATCCCTTACAATGTGCATTTTTGGAGGACTTGGTGTTATATTTTGCGAAGGGTTATCGACCTATGTCTTTTATTGAAAATCCATGGTTGAAGTGCTTGGTTTTACAACAATGTGGGCATGTGCAATTTCCATCTCATTGCTAAATGGTGATTGATGTGGTTTTAAATATGGTGGAAAAAACCAAGGATAAATGTGTCATCACAATCCTTGCATCTTATGTTATTTGTACATGTTCATTTGACCTTTAGATGTCTTGTGTGAGCTTTGATACCTTTGCTATGGTTGTGAACATCATCAACACCTCATGGGAGCACACCCATGTGATAATTGGGATTTTTGAAATACATAACATTCCAAGTGTAGCCATTGCAAATTAGGTAAAAGATTTGCTAAATACCTTTGGTTTATTTAACAAATTAATTGCATACATCAAAGATGAAGTAGCTTAAATATAAGTTCACTTTTGCATTGATTTTTGTGGTTTTTTGTTTTGCCCTTAAATTATTAGCATGCCCATTTGTAGGGTTGTGTTTTGGGCATGCCATGTCAAAGGCAACCCAATATGCTATTGACAATATTAAAGTTTGTGCTAGATTTTTAGAAGTTAATTTGAAAGAAATTAAATCATCATAGCAAATGACCATTACTAATTGGACAAAAAAAATTGGGAAGGGGAAGCAAGAATGGAAGGAATCTTGAATTATTATAAGGTTGCCCACCAAGATGTTGAAAACTTTGGTGAAGATATCATTTGCTTCTTGAATCATCCTATTCCATGAAACATCAAAGTATTAAAATGTTATCTCCATTTTTTGTGGATGGTAATAAACTTTACATTTATCTTCTAAAGTGTTGATATCTCAAACTTGGGCTATTGTTCAAGACATTATAGATACTCTACTCCCTATTGTGAAACAATTTGTGTTATGAATGAAAGTCAAGGCTATGGTTGTTGTCATATGCATTTTCTTATGCCTTAACCTTATACATTGTCTTGAAATCTAATGTGGCTAGGGTTTAACCTCTAAATCAATCGTTAATTCATGAGGACTTTGATTCAAAATTGCAAGAATTCTAATTGAGGATGATGACAAAAGTCATTAATATTCTAACTTTGTTTTTGACATTTATTTCAACTTACAATCAAGCCAAGGCCCATAACATGTTAATTATCATGCTTGACCTTTGTTTCAAAAACATGAAGGTTATATTGGTATTTATAGGCAATGCACATGCCATTCAAATTATGATGAATTGTGACACTAATATTGTGTGTCATTTTTTATTAATTTTTTTTCATTTGAAACATATTAGGGAAGTAAAAATCAACTAGTAGTAGTTGAAGATGACCTAATTATATCAAATGACAATGCAATCATGTCCACCTTGAAAATTGAGTTGTAATTATATCAACGATTATCAATGTGGTCCCAACAAATATTGAAAACCCTCTAGTTTGGTGGGCAAATCATGCAATGCAATTTTTCCACATCTCCTTCTTTGTTCATAAAGTCCTTGGCATTGTGAGATCACAAATTGAAATACAACAAATTTTTAATGTGCAAGTTTCATCACTAGTTTGAAACAATCTAGGCTTGGGATCAAAAATTGGCCCAACGATTGTCGTGTTGGGTGTGATGGACCCTTGAAGCCTAAACCATGGCTTTTGAGGTAAGTTTTGAGTTTTGTGTGATTTGATTTGTTACTAGAATTTTATGTTTTGAAAGTTGAATTGTCAAGTCCATTTTTTTTTTATCATTTGTCATGTGCATTATTGTGGAATGTTGTCATTTGTAATGTGTAATATTGAAGTCATATGTTTGTTTAATTGAAGTGATGGTTTTTTTTATGGGTTTTCCAATGTCAAATGCCCAAAAGCTCAATTATAAAAAACATATTGTTGCATGTGTGAGCAATGAGTAAATATTAGGCACATAATTGTTGCAAGTTAAATGTAATTTCATTGTTTTCAAATAAAAACATATTTTTTCTCAAGTACTTGCATTGTAATTGTATTGATCATTTTTTGGGGGGGCAATTTAATCCTTGAACCCTAACTGCTACCCTAACTGATCCCTTGTCAAAAAGCTTAAACCCTAATACCTTATAAACCCCCATGTTTGAAAAAAAAAAAAAAACTTTAACTAGAGGTGTTGAATCCAAAACATGACCTAAAGGTTCTTAAAAAAACATTTTATAAAAGGGAACCAACCTAGAGATTCTCCAAAAAAACAAAAAGCTCCCCAACATTAGTTTAAACCTTATTGTTTTCAAATCTACTTTAATCAAAATGGCTTACTACAACAACCTTCCAACATCAAAATTGGGTGGGAAAAACTTTTGCTCAACAAAATTCTTTCATTAACACAAAACATTTGACTTGCACTTACACATAGGTGAATATCAATAAAGATTTAATGCAAGTTGAATTCAAATTGTATTTGAAATTTTACAAAGATTCATCACAAATTTGACATTCATTGGATGCACTACTTTGTTACACATATAGATATGCATCCTGTTCTTTGTGAACTTCACATCCAATCATCAAATTGGACAAATTTTCAATATGTTAGGATTTTGTGAAAGTGAATCATTGGCTTTGGTGGATGTTCATAGCTCCATGAATATTTAACATTTGGAGTAGATATTCAATTTGTATATGTGTGCACTAGGAGTTTTCCAACAATACCAAATCATGTCCAATTCCTCAAAATGGAAGTCCAAGAATTGAATTGAAAGAAAACTTCACCTTATGTATGTGAAAATAAATGCACAAGGTCTAGGAATCATAGGCATAAATCCCCCAGATGTATGTCAACACAAGGGGAGTCACAATTTTTTTTAAGACTCAACCCAACAAGTGATAGGCAAAGAAATAACAAGACCAAATAATTATTGACAAATTAGGGTTCTTAGGAGACCTTGAAAGCTCAAAACCCTAATTAGAGCTTGAGGAATTGAAAGATGTTATGATACATTCCTCTAGCTTTGATTGGGATTAGGGTTCAAACATAAATTATTCTTGAACCAATTGAAAAAATAGTAATATGAATGAAACAAAAAAGTAAGTTAATGCTTGAAGAGGAGTGGGCTAAGCCAAGGGGTGCTTATTTGGGGAATACCTCGCTCCAAGGGCATTAACTAGTATCAAGCACTAGTAGAAAATTTTCCCCCTTTTCCATGTGATACCTTGGCAAAAAAAAGTTCCACTCCGTAACATGTCCTTTAGATGCACAATTTTTTTTTTGCTAGTGTTTTATGGGTTATGGAAATATCCAAGTTCAATTCCTTGCCTCTCTTAACCTTGCAAGCCTTTGTAAAAGGTATGTGGGTACAAACCTTGCAAGAAAGAGTGTATAATAGCCCATGACACACTTCAAGATATTATTGCAACTATTAATTTGGAGAGTGGAGCACATGTTCAGAGGGAGGTCTCCCACCCTTTCCCTTGCCACACCCAACAACGAGTGTATATCTTTATCACCAAAAATAACTTTCGGACTTTGATGGACAGTGTCATCGTTAACCCGACTTGCATAGATTTGGTGTAGTGAACATTGATGACGACAACACATGCAATGACGATGACTGCTCAAGAGAAGACACAATCTTACACTAAACAAACACTAGGTGATGATTTCATTCCCTTTGCTATTGAGATGTACAGGTGTCTTCATTTTCGTTTTGATTCATTATTGATTGCTTATGCACAAACCACTATCGTGCATCATCGGTCGTCTTTAGTCCCCTTGATGCTTGTTTCTCACTATTAATTGTGTTTGTCCATAGCCCTATAGCATGTAGAAGCCATAGCGATTCTTCAATGAGCTACTACACTTGGTTGACGTTTCTCATCTCTTCCTCACATCATAATTAGTGCACCTCTATCATTAATCGATTTGTGACAACTTTTTCATCTTAGGTCTTCTTTGTTATCGTTGATTATCATTTAGTAACCATGGGTCCCATTTACATAAGGTTTTTTCCTTTTTTTTTTGGTTGATTGTTTGTTTTTTTTTTCTTTGGGTTGTGTCTACTTGTGCTCTCATTTGCCTTGTACATTTGATGGATGGGTTCATGTCCTTGATTTTTATATACATGGTTTTTCTTCTATGGGTGGTTCCACTTACTATTGCTCACATTTGCTTAACTAAAACCTTAAACCCTTTTGCTAGCCTAATCCTTTTCAAAGAACAATCCTTCTTTTGAGTTTAAAAGAAAAAGGAGGGGGGGGGGCGATCCACAGACAATTAGGCTCCCTAAACCACATTGGACTTTCTGAACATGACAACAACAAATTATGCACAAGATCATTGTCTGGATATCAATCTCTAATAAACATTACTTACACTCTCTAACATACTCCATAAACACAATACCATGTGTAAGAGCTCCCAATGCAACCAATCAACCAACCAACCAATCACCCAAAGATCAATAACAAGGGGTGTGTCACATTGTGGCCTTGCCATTTACATTAAAAATTATCTTAAAGGAAAAGAAGAATTATGGAAATTCAAATATTTCACCATGCAAGAATATAATCTTCAAAAAAATCCTCTAAAGAAACCAAAATCCTTCAAGATATCATAACTCTACGAGTGAGGGCAACTCGTGGCTACGCCTCTCCAGCCACCCGTGGCACCTCGCCCGGTCCCCCGCAGCGGCTGCCCTGGCCTGTTTTTTCAAAGAACAGGAAGCATGCGGCTCTTAGGGTCTGAAATTTTTAATTTTTAAAATTAATTAAAAAAAAACAAATTCAGTGTTGGTGAGTAAAAGAGTGCATCCTCGTTTCAGACCCTAACGACGGGTTTTCTCTCTGAGGACCTCGTTTCAGGTCCCCAACGACAGGTTTTCTTTTTGGGAACTTCGTTTTAGGTCCGTTTCGAGGTTTGGACCGGGTACTGAGAATCTCGATTCAGGTCTTTTATTGAAGATTCTGGCCACCTCGGTCAGGTCCTCGAAGTTGTCAGTTGGGTAATAACTGTCACACAGATCGAAATTCCCAAATCAAGAAATTCCTCAACTTACCCG
>Ga0116227_10004625_pt1 | contig 29734 bp, 22 predicted proteins | sample S1TSphgellanicum_FD_89693 | JGI IMG/M metagenome (GOLD analysis project Ga0116227, IMG submission 89693) | Host-associated microbial communities from peat moss isolated from Minnesota, USA - S1T2_Fb - Sphagnum magellanicum MG | ecosystem: Host-associated > Plants > Peat moss > Unclassified... | reverse complement strand
TTTTTTTTATACTTGTTTCTATTTGTGTGTGATATAAAAAAAAAAAAAAAAAAAATTTAAACTTTATTTTGTTTTTTTTTTTTTTTTTTTTTCCCCCTTCCCAAATTCGCTCAAGTAGTAAACAACAAGCACACCACACCTGCCGCCCTTGTGTTTTTTTCTTCCCCAATTCGCGGTCAAGTGTGAAGATTTTTTTTTTTTTTTGCCCCCACACACCTCTCAAGGCTCTTTTCTCACCCCCATCTCTCTTCAACTTTTGATGAAAAGAGTCTCATCATGAAGCTCCAGCTTTATTTTTATTTTTTTTACAATTTTTTTAAAAAAAAATGTCTCACCTCGCTATGTATATATATATTTTTTAATTTTTTAATTTTTAATTAAAAAAAATTAAAATTGCAAAAAACCATGTGCTTTTTGAGATTTTCAAAAGCCATAATTTGACCTAAATTTAAGGAAAAAATCAACAAATTTCTACAAATGTCAAATTTGGGTACATGTGTGGATCATTTGTCACTTTGGCTACAACAGAAAATTGACCCCCTCCCACAATTTCTCTTTTATGTGTCTCAAATTTTCAGAATAATTTTCCATTGACTTAGCGTAATAATGAAATTGAGACACCCCTAGAAGCACGCATCATGCTTTTCAAAATGCCAGACCTTCAACGCGGAAAAATTAAATTTCGTGCACAAAGAAGAAGTCGGCCGAAGAAGTCGGCCTCCAACGGCACTACAAAAATCAATCTGTCGGCCGTAGAAGCACACATCATGCTTTTCAAAATGCCAGACCTTCAACGCGGAAAAATTAAAATTTCGTGCACAAAGAAGAAGTCGGCCTCCAACGGCACTACAAAAATCCATCTGTTGGGTGCTTAATGTTAAAGTACTTGTCACTCTTTTAATCAAAGTTTTGGGCTTTCCGAGAGAGTGAAGGGGTGGGGCGGGGAGGAAAAAAAGGCCCATTTTGGGTAGGCACTTACTCGCCTGACAAAGTCGGTCACATCGAGTCGGTTTCCGAGTGTTTATAGTAACGAATGCCTGGAAGTAGTGTGGTGAAATCAGCACCTCCCTATCCCAATTCTGCACAAAGTCCTTACAAAGGACCAAATAAGTCGGCCCCACTTTTAATCAACATAAGTTAAAACTTAATAAGAAATTGGGCTTTGCACTACCAATGATGATCATCAATTGACATAAGGTCTATATGTTAATGTATTTCAAATTTGTTTAAAATAAATTATCTAAAAAATTATTATTTATCAAACATTGGTAATTCAATACAATTAAATATTTTTCCATGAAATCATTTTTCACTTTTATTGATTTTTAAATATATAATTTAATTTTCACCTACTAAAACATTAACATTCTTAACACCCATGAATGACGTCTTTTTTTTGTCATGTTCCTTGTTGTGTCAAAAGAAATTTTTTTGGAGCCTTTCCAATGTTTCTCAATGTTTTTCTTATCATGTTTTCATACAACCTTTAGATCAAAAAAATTATAAAATACAAAATATTTTCAAGCCTGGTGCTCACAACATCCCTCATGTACTAGTTCCGAGCAATGTGCCTTCAACTTTTAACATCACAATACCCCCCCCCCTTGTTCCAAAAGAAAAAAATCATGTCCAACCTAACACCCCTAACATTTCAAACATGTTTTTCAACACCTCATTATGGTTCATTGTCATTTTGGTTTTCCTTGTTGGCATTCTTGTCCTTTTGTCATTCCCCATCTTTTTTCATCATCGACATTGTCCATATATGCTTTTGTTGTTTACCAAGTGTAGGTCATCCCCGAATGAAAATGGCCCATCAAATTTGAATTTTTACTAAGGGTGTAAAGGATTTGGAAGCATTTGTTAGATCAACATTTTATCTTGAATGTCATTTAGCCTTGACATAACAATAATAATAGTGATTTAAAGGCTTGAAATTTTTTGGAATTGTTAAATGGGTTGAATCTCCATTACTATTGGACATGTACCATTTTTTGGGCATACCAAAATGGTATGTGTAACAAATTTTTGAAATTAACTTCCTCCAGTTGGAAGTTCTCTTAACATGCTAGTGGAAGTTGCCTTGAGAGGTTAACATCAAAACTAACAACCTTAGGGCTAATGAAGGTATGCAAAATACAAAGAAAAAAAATTGGTGGTGCTTTAATTTACATCCATGAAAAACCAACAATTTTTATATGTAGTTATTTGACATTTTCAAAATTTTGAAGACCATGACAAAATATATATATTAAAACTAAGTTTTTTTAAATTTTTGACAACCATACCCAATAACCCCCAAGAACCACCGTGATAACCAATGGGGGTTGTTCTTATTTTTTACAATCATCCAACATTAGTTGTCATGACCAAAGTTGTTATTTTCAACTTTTGTGAGAATAACCAACACTGCAACCAAAGGTGTTTTTATAAGCCAAATGATTTCATTAGATTTTGAATGAATTCACTAGTCACAATGAATGAGACCTAGTGGGGATGCAATGAATTCACTATCTAGTGAATGGGGATTAATGAACTACAACCACATTTTGTAGTAGTGCAGGTTTAGTTCTTATTGTAAAATGTGATGATCAACCTATCATTTTTTTCAATTTTCAAATACTTGATTAAGGTTTTTTTTTTAAAAATTAAGTTGGTTATCTGAAAGACAATTTTCTAAAAATTTACTTGCAATCAAGTATTTGTATTCATAATTCAAAAAAAATTTATATTAGTAGATTTATTTTTTCTTTCAAAAGATATAGTAAATTCAAGAAAATATTTTTTTATTAATAAAATGAATTAGTAGTTATTGAAAATTTTGCTCAAAATTCCCCAAAAAAATCCAAACATATTTCCATAACTTCTTCCCATTCAAATGAATCTTCAATGTATTATAGTTTTTCTTCTTTGTTTGTCCACTTTTTGTTTCAATCATTAAGTTAAAATGAGAATTACAACCAATGTCCCTATAATCATTATGCCATTTTTTATTCACAATTACTAACTTTTCTAAGTTATTCATTGCAAGATACATCTCTTTAAATTCACAAGTATTCCAACTAAAAGGGAAAAAATCCATTTCAATATGTAATTCCATAATGCTTAGGACTTAACAAGGAAGAAAACCAATGATAGGAAATATAGGCTTATCTTCCCCCCACAATTGTAAAGTACATTTGATGTCCTTCAAAATGCACATCCATTTGATATAGTTTTAAAATCAATAACTTTTTGCTAACAAACTCCTTGCTTGGTTCAATTGTGTTAGCAATCATTTCAAAAATATCCAAATTGTAATCCCGATCGTTGTTTCCCCAATCTACAAAATCACTTTTAGATTTTGCTAATGGATGTAAATGGCAATCACATTTCTAAAACATTAGAAATAATGATCTTCTTTCATACCCCCTCAACATTAATCACACCTTATTCATGGCCAATGAATGAAGACATTAGATGAAGATTTTTTAATTCTAGGGTTTTAACATCAACAAATCCATATTACAAGGTTTTCTTTTTTCATACACCAAAGTTTATGAGACAATCCAAAAAAAATCCTTTCGTTTTGATAGTAGAAGCAAGGAAAAAACCAACTTGCACTAACTCTTTGAATAATTTTCCATCACATTTTCTATTGGAAGGTGGAAGTGCAACTTCTTCCTTAAAGTTTCAAGCTCATGGTTATGGCAAACAAAATGTATGCATTGCTAAATACCAAATGCCCACAAGATTGGTGCGACACACAAGTGGTCACAATTAGAAAAATGACAATCAACAATGATTTGAGAGATGCGTAATGATCGAAAAGATGACACATGACCAATAATAACTCATGCAATACTTCATGAAATTGCAATGCTTCCTAAAATATAATCATTTTGTTCGAAAGTTTATTTGCAAAACATATTTACAAGTTTAAGTTGCACAAATGCTCTTCTTTCCCTCTAGTCCTTCGGTCCTCTCTGCTTTCCTACTACGGAGTCTGTAACCACGAGAAGGGGCGGAGAGGAAGTAAGTTGCCGCCGTCGGAGCGAGCGCCTTCCTTCTCCGCAGTTTGCTGCGCTGCGCGAGCACAACACGCCGCGCACGACAACCGATGCACGCCGCGCGAGACCGCTTGCTGCTACTGTCGCCACGCCGCCGTCGCGATGCCGTAGAAGACTCAACCGGAACCCGGACCTTAGGTCGCCGCGGCTACGCGGTACCGTGCCCAGTCAATTAGCCAAATTTGGCGATATATTCAGAATATGAAAGTATTAAAACTTAAATTTTCTAATAACTAAAAACTTGGAAAATGGTTGAGGTTGAAAACTATTTTCCCTTTGTTGGAATTTTAAAATTTTCTTGGTCATAAACCAAAAATCAACACACACCTTATTCCACTCCATTCTACCCTTGCCAAACTTTTTTTAAAGGCGAATTATGCAATTTTTCATGTGCAGACTTTATAGAATCATATCTTAAATGTTTGCATTTTTTTTTCATATATTGTTGAATATTAACATGCCTTACAAAAAAAAAAAGTCCTAAACATGTCCCTTGAAAAATCTCCTCCAAACTCAAAACTTCACAATAGATTTTAATGATGTAGTCATAACATTTAGGGTTTGACCCTTTGTCTTTCGCATATACAATTTTTTTAAATCTAAATTATAGTGATCCGATAGATCTATCAAAATTCTTGCCAATGTTTGACCCATGGTTTATATCACTTTGGATAATCCAATTGTGATATGTTTAAATTGTTAATTAGCCCCAAGAGAAATTAACAACATGGGCAAAAACATGTGCCCCTTAGACATCCATAAATCAAAACTAGTAGAATTTTTTTAAAAGATTATGATAAATTTAGCAAAACATTATAGTAAATTTTTAAGGTCATTATCCCATTAATTTTTTAAATAAGAAATTATTCATTTCCTTGATTTCATTATTGGGTTAAATGGAAATTTCACTTTATTGCTACAAAAAATTATACAACCCATTATTGGAGTATTTGTAGTGGATAGCTTGAAGCATATTGTTTACACAAAAAGCCCAATTTAATGCATTTTAACATATTTTCATTTTCATTCAAATATTCCATATTCACAAAGTTTTGTTATCAAGCAATGTGGAGAAGTCAACACAAATTTCAGTTTTTGCTCACTTATTCAAGGTAATTTAAGAATTGTTGAATTGTAGTTTGTAGAAGATTATTTGTCTATTGTTTTATTAAATATGTTTTAGTTGTTTATGCTTTCACATTTAATCTTTTAAGAATTAGATCCTAGAAAAACCAAAAATTGCAAACATTTACAAAATAGAATATATATGAAAAAAATTGAAAAACTTACTACTTTCTACTTTCTTCATAATGCAATGAAGTAATACATGTGCAAATGTACAATTAAAATGAAATGCAATGCAAAATTTTATATAAGTTAGGGAGGTTGTAAATCCTCCACAAAAAAATTAAATAATTATTTATGAGTTTCCATAAGTCAAAATTTTATAAAGAAAATATAAAAAATCACAAACAAAAACATGAAACATAATTCAATAATCATGAACATTTTTCTCACATTCACAAACATAAACAATATTGACACAAAAAGAAAAACACATAAGTGGAAACAAACAAACATAAAAACCAAAACAAACATAAAGAAAATAAGGAGAAAAACACAAACAAAGCAAACAAACGATGAACACTTGAAAGGGGGTTATTAGAAAATAAAAACTTGGCATTTGACTAAAGTTTGTTTGAAAAGCTCCCTTGACTTCTAAGAAAGCAATAAGTGGATATGAAGTACTATCAAAAGGAATAAAGCGTGATGAACATGAGCAAAGTGCAAAAAGTCATAAAACAATTACCTTAAGAATTGAAACAAATTGGAAAAAATTTGAATAGAGCATCATGAGGAACAAAGCAAGAAAAGCCAAAATAAATGGCAAGGATCAAGAATAGATCACAAGGAATAGAGTGTAAGGTGTAGGAATAAATAATAGAACATTAGGAACAAAACTAGAATGTCAAGAACTAATTGTGAGAAATATAGAGCAAGGGACAAAAAAAATGCAATAATGAAAAAAAAATCAAAATAAATAAAGTTTTGACCTACATAGAAACAAATACCAAGAGAGTTCAAGTTAAAGAAAAACAAAGAGCAAGAGAACAAGAGCAAAATGGACCCAAGATTTTGGATGTGCCTTTTTATTCTCATGGAGATCATGAAACTCTCCATGAAATAACTATTACACGTTAATTAAGTGTCACTTTAAACCTAAACCCAATGTTCTAGACCTAGACCTTATACCCCTAACCTAAAGACTTGGGCATCCACATTTTACTATACCCAAGTTTCAAAAATATGGTGGGTATCACCCCACCCAATTTTCAAGTTGTCTATTTTCATCCACCAAAGAATTGTCAAGGTGGATATCAAGGAGGGTATCTTTGGATTTAATACCCGATTGTTTTCATGGTGATAACCAATTTGAAACCTTGATATCAAGTTTTCACCCTAATTTTAATACCCACCCAACATTAGTATCCACTCTTGACCCATTGCCAACATAATAAGGCATGTATTACCTTCTCATAAAAAATTACCCTTCAATGAATGCATCAAAAGTTTTAAAAACATCTTGAAGTTTGATTTTGATGTTCACATATTATCAAAGATTGATAAATATTGTCTTTAACTTTATAAAATAACAATATGTGTTGTTTTAATTTTGTAACACTCTTGTGGATGAGAATGACAAAAGGAAAATTTTAATAAATAGATTTCAACATCTAGGTACTTTTATTTGTTGATTATTTTAAAAATGTGTGTGGCCAAGTTGGGGGTTAGTACAATAGGAAGTGGTAAGTAACATAACAAGGGAGCCAAAAGGTTGGAGTTTGACATTTATCATATCCACAAACTTCAAATCTTGTCAAAATAAAAATTTCCTTTTTTTCCCCAAATTGAAATAAGCTTTTTTCACATAGTTGGTTATTTCAAACATATTTTAAAAGTTGGGAGAAATTTTTTTATGGAAAACACAAACTTTAGCACTCGAATACATACCTACATATTGTATTACTCATGATGGTTAAACACTAATTCGTTACTTTTTGGAAATGCTGAAAGTTTTGAAAAATGTGTGCTTGCCATGCCAAAATATGAATGAAGTTCTTAAGCATAATAATTTCATTAGTATAACCCTAAACTGTAAATTAATAATATTTTTAATGTCAAATATGACACAAAATAAATAATTGTTAATTACTCAGTTGTCGAACCAACTTAGGTATTATGATATCTAAAATTACAAGGAAATAAATATGTAATTATATGTGTAGGGGTGAAATTGTAGCCCCCAATCATTACCTTCCTTGAAAGGGTAAGACCAAGGGCTAAGGTTGACACCTTATTACTTCACGTACAAAATTATTTTCTTTTTCTTACTTTAGTACAATTACTCAAGTAGTAAGTAAGAGGTCATACAAGTGGAAATGGGGAAGGTAAGGGTTTGATGTCTATGACCAAACCTACCTTTATATATGTTTTCTAATCTAGGGAGTAGAGGGTAAAACACAGAGAAGCCAAGATGAGAAAGAAAAAGAACTTAAAATTAATTACTTTCATTGGGTCTATAGTACTTTCAACGTCCCCCGATACTACCTAAGGGGTATGTAGACCTTTCTAATGTTACTATCCCTTCCTTCCACATGCTTGCAAATTCTTTGGTGGTTTTGCTTGCCACCTATAGCCTTCAACATCCTTCTTTTAAACCCTTTCATTTGCAACTCATTGTTGTACTCAGGCAAGTCCATAGTATAATGAGCCACACCCAACTATTTTGTTCCTTTTAAAAAGACAAAGACTTGAAATTGGAAATTGAAATGGCATGCAACCATTACACAAACTTTATGGTTTAATCACATATTTAACTTGTATAATATATTTTTATGATAAAATTTAGTTTCTTTGAATTTTACAACTTATATTTATATTTATCTAAGAGTTATTGGAAAAAAAATTGTAAATTTTGAAATTTATGATTTATGTATATATCAATTCCAATGATGATCCAAAACCATGTAAAGTCTAATCATTATTCAATCTACATGAATATGAAAATTTTCCAAACAAATCTAGATTAATTTTGATCATTTTTGTGTGACTTACTTAGGACCTCATGACTGGTTACAAGTGTTTAATTAGTCATTTTTCATCCTCACATGTTGATATAATTGACTCATATTTTTATATGTCATTATTGAATGTATATTTCATCACATTATGTAGATTATATGAAAAAAATAATCCTAAGTGAAGTTAAAAATTGACAAGTGTGTTATTCAGCAGTGGTTACACTTGTAGTGGTTCATTATATTGTAAACTTACCCACCTCACGTAGTTCCTACCTATTACTTATCGCAGTGCCTTTTAACAAGTAAAAAGTAATTTGATGGCCTATTACCTGCTGATTTCCACCACCATGGATTGGCTGTTACCGTCTTGTGGCAACTAGTAGTTTAAGGCTTTAGAGACTACCTAGGACTCAACCCACTTATTTTCGTTCTTAGAAGAAATGCAAAGATATTAGTTAAAGGAAACATCTTACTTTTATCACCAAAACAACTCTACCTTCAATGTCTCTTCAATATTGTTTAGGGGGTCTATAGATCTTTTTAACATTATTGTCCTTTCCTTCCACATGCATGCAAGTTCTCTAATGGCTTTACCTACCACTTACACCCTTTGATGTCCTTCCTTTGGACCTTTTCATTTACAACCCATTGTCGTGCCCCACTTAATTCTTGCTTATTATTTACCGCAATGTTTTCCAGCATGCACGAGGTAACTTAATGGCCTATTACCCCTTGATTTCCACCACCATGGATTGGCTATTACCCTCCTATGATATCTAGCAACTTAGGGTTCTAGAAACTACCTAGGAGTTAGCCCCTTTACTCTTTGTCCTAGAAGAAATGTAGAGATACTAACTAAAGGCAGCATTTTACTTTTATCACTAAAATAAATTTACTTTCCACACTTAATAAAACATCAATGTAACATAAGAAACTCAAATCCTTAAACCAGTTTCCATTAGAATCACACACAAAGTACATACTTCTTTTTCCATTCCTCTCTTCCACATTCCAAGTGAAAGTTTTCCATTTCCCCAAAAATTTTAATCTTTCTCCTCCTCCTCCTCCTCCTCCTTCCTCTATCCTCCTTCCCCACATACCACACACAAGGCCCACATTGACCCTTAGAAAATAAAGCCCTTATCCTAATCCTTTCTTAGAAATCTCCTAGATGATTAAGTGAATTACCCCCAATTCCATTCACTAACTTGAGCTACCTAATCCCACTAACTTCACCCTTCCGTAAGGGATGGCAAGTCTACCACTAGTATTTAGTAGTCACTAAGAGGCCTATGGGACTATTCAGTTTAGAGAATTTTACCTATTAACATTAGCCTTTTAATAAAGGGAATTCATTCACATCACATTGTTAAATCTTTGATGTTTAAACCCAAAACATTTAAGTTTGCACAAAATTTTATAAAAAAGGCATTGTTATTTGATTGTGACATGAAGGATTGTCTATCAATTTTAAAATTGATAATTCATGGTTTTTGAAAGAGAAAAACATAATTGTCCAACCTTTCTACAGGAGACGATGTTTTTTATTATATAAAAATTTTCACCTTTAAAAAAAAGAATATATGAAGGTTGGAATAAATTTTTTAAAAATTCCATCCACTTTGAATGAAAATGTGGATAGAGGAAAAAAAACACTTACCTATTCAATCATTCCAAAGAAGAGGGAGGTTGAAGGGAAAGAAGAAAAAAATTTGTCCTCATTTTAAAGGAGAAAGAGGTTGGAGGGAAAAATAAAAAATAAAAAATGCACACCCATTGCAAAAAAGAAAAAAATTGGAAGAAATAAATAAGTAATTCATAAACCCATTGGAAATTAAAGTTTAAAAAAAGGTTTAACTAATTGTTCACCCATTCCAAAGGAGAAAGAAGTTTGCTAGCATTGAAATTTGTTTGAAGAAGAAAACAATAACTTTATAAGCATATTTATAAAAACATTTCCATCATGCACTTGTAAATTGACCATATAAAAACAAAGTTGTCAATTGGTTTATCAAATTTATGTTGTTGTGGTAGTGTGGTGCCCCACCACAACCACATGATAAAGCTTGTTGAATTGTGTCCCCATTGTGCTTTCACCCATTCACGATCATTTGTTACAATCAATGTCAAATAAATCTCATTGTTGTTTGATGGAAGATGTTTTTTGACCTCAAGAATTACAAAAAATTCCTATCAAATGGTGTATTCGGATGACTAGAAACCATGGTGAGATAGGATTGTTTGGTGTTAAAACTCCATCCACAATAATAGATCTTGCCCTTTTTCACTACTACCCCATGTAACTAATGTCTAATTTTATTATAATTTGACCAATATAGAGTGTTTTTTGCAAATAGTAAAACTTTGCATTAGTTGTTAAAGATAAATTAATAGTCTCACAATGTTCATTATGTGATTCAATTAACATAATTCGTGACTAACATACAAATTATTATCCCAATTTTTTTAATAATTCAAAAAACTAATCAAATGCCTCGTTCATAACCCACAAAATGTTTTAGTGACATTTTTCACCTCTTATCCATTGTTAATTTGTCATTACATATTTGTACCTAACCATAAATAACAAGTTGTTTTTGTTACCAGTATAACACATTTGCATGAAATATCTACTGGTTTTTTTCACTTCTTGTCCATTATTATATTAACATCATTACATATGTGTATCCATTCATGCATAAAAAGTTGTTTTTGTTACCAATATGACACATTTTTCATCCATGAAAATTAAGGTTTTTTGGGAGACTTCATTATATGAAACCATAAATGTCATAATATTATTTATGTCACAACATGAGTTTCACATGTGAAATGATTTTTTTTTCCATTGTGATAAGACCTTAAACATCAGAATTCTAATTTGTATCACAACATTAAGTTTCACATGTAGTGTGAATTTTTTTAATTAAATGATTTATTTATTTATCTTGAGCAATATTTCAATTTGAAATGAAATTGAATATCACCTACTAATTTTGGACTCAAAGATTAAACACACATTATTCATAATGATAAAACACAAGTTTGAGCCAATACATAAAGTGACAAACATATTTTCAAGCCCATATTAATTTCATTCATAATGTATTAGCTACGGCTAACTTAATCTTTAGCTTGGTTAATTTAGGTTTGCTTTGGTTAGCCTAATTTAACCTATATTTAACCTAAATGAAGCCTAGGTTTAATGTTTGTTAGTTTAAATTCAACTTAGGTTGAACATTGGTTACATTAAGATTAACTTACATTTATTTAAGGTTAACCTAGGTTTGCCCTTGGTTTAGCCAAAGTTAACTTAAATTTAACTTTGATTACCCTAAATTTAACCTATGTTTAGCTTTGGTTAGCCTAAGTTTAGCTAAAGTTCAATGTATTTTAACTTAAATTAATTTAAGTTCAACCTTGGTTAGCCTAAGTTTAATCTAGGTTTAACATTGTTTAATTTTTATTTAATTTATGTTTAATTTAGGTTTAATTAATGTTGGTCAAGGTTTAACCAAAGTTGGTTGAGGTTTAATTCAAGTTTAATCTATATTTCATTTAGGTTAAGCTTAGGTTTAGAAATTTAACCAAGGTTTAGCTTAGGTTTAACTATAATTAGTTTCCATTTAGTTTATTTCTAACTTAAGTTTATTCAAAGTTTAACTTAGATTTAGCTTAGGTTTAATTTAGGTTTAACCTAAATTTAATTGAGGTTTAATTTAGGTTAATTTCCATTTAATTTAAGTTTAACTTAGGTTTAGTTAGAGTTTAAGCAAGGTTTAACTTGGATTTAATTGAGGTTTAACCTAGGTTTAACTTAACTTAATTTAAGTTTAACCAAAGTTTAGTTGAAGTTAAATTCCATTTAGTTTAGGTTTGGCCTAGGTTTAGTCAAGGTGAACCTAGGTTTAACGTTGATTACTCTTTATTTAACCTTGGTTAGGCTAGGTTAAATTTACATTTAACCTTGCTTAGTTTTTTTTTTGTATTTAATCGTGTTTTAACTTAAGTTTAAGTTTAAGTAGTTAAGGTTTAACCTTATTAATTTAATTTTAGTTTGACTTTAACCTAGTTTAATTTAAATTTAACCTTTTAATTAGCCTAGGTCTCACCTTGGGATAATATATGTTCACCCAAGTTTAGTTTCAAAGTTAAATTAAATTTAGTTTAATTTTAGTTAAATTTCATTAAGTTGATTTTGGTTAACCTAAATTAACTTAGGGTTAGCTTTGATTAGTCTATGATAGCCTAGGTCACCATTAGTTACTATAGATTAACTTAAGTTAAGCTAAGTTAGGCTTGGTTAACCTAGGTTAACCTAGGCTACTCTTGGTTAGTCTAAGTTACTATTAATCAACCTTAGTTAGCCTAAGTATTATAGGTTGTCATAGGTTAGGCCTACATTAGCCTAGGTGGGCTAGTTAGGTTATCATAGTAGTTGAAGTTAATCTATGTATGGTTAAGTTAACCTAAGTAGATATGGGATTGCTTAGGTTAGCCTTGGTTTATGTAGGGTAGGGTAGGCCTAGCATAATTAGGGTATATAGGCTTATCTATTTAGGTTTTATTAAACTTTAGTTTATAGTTTTGTGGAACATAATTTTGTTACCAAAAAGAAGTTGTGATATAATAGTTAAAAAATGGTGGTGAAAGGTTTTCATCTTCACACTTGCAACCTATGCAAATGGTTTAGGTTACCTAAGTTCCTTGCTAAGGTAGGCTCATTAGGATTTTTTTTAGCTTAGCCCACCTAGGTTCGGTTTCTTAGGTTAAACCTCCTAGATTATGCCACCTAGGCAAAGTCACCTAGCTTTACTTGACTAGACTTTGACTACCATGTGACATTAGAAAATTGAACCAAAAAAATTTCATTTTTTAGTTCTGTGGCAATTCATAAGTGGGCAATAATTTAAAAAAATTGGCCTCGGTTCTCACATGGAAATTTCCTATTTAAGCAAAGTGTTAGTGAAAAGCTTCATTAATTTTAATTGGAAACCACACTAACATTTTTTATGACATTTTCCACTAATTCACATCATCTATTTGGGGACTTCAAATTTTAAAATTAAAATAACAGCAAAATTACACATTGAAATATGTAGTTGTTTGAAATGACCATGGTTACACTAAAAATGTCCTAATCAACTAATCCTTTTGCATTAAAACTAGCCATGTCCAAAAATAATGAAAAATGTATGTTCTCAATATTATCTTACTAGATTTTGATAGTTTAAAAAGACAAAATTGCTTGTTGTGATCCCTTAAAGACCAACCTCCTCGTGATGCCTCCCCTTTATACATAAACTTTTAAAAATCACCATAGACAAAGAAAAGATGAACATAAGAAAACTAACAAATGATCTTCATCAAGCTCACATCAACTTAAGCAAAATAAAAACCAAAAAAATCACAAAAGCAATGTTGAATAGTAAATTATTTTCACATGCCTTCACTAATTTTGGATTGAGTCCAACAAAATGAAAAACAAATACAAATAGTTTGATGGAACATTAAAAAATCAATTCTTTTTCACACAACTCTTGATGCACATATTTTAGCATGTCTGGATGTTAAGATTTGGAGCTCTAAAGACGGGACCAAAAAGCACATGGGCAAGTGGGATCTATTTGGCAATGGGACTTCACGAATGTTGTAAGGACAATGTTTTGAGCAATGGAATGATGGATGGATTTAAAGAAAATTTTAGGGAATAAGGAACCAACCAACATTTTTTTTCTTCCAATACACAAAAAAACACAAAGAAAGAAATAAACATATCGTATGTTTTTCTTTCTTTTCTCTACTTTTGCCTTTATTTACATTTCATGTGCTTTAGAATGAGTTACAATGATGAACAACAAACAATAATCAAACATAACAAAAAACCAAAAAACAAGAAAATGCAAAGACACAACAAGCACACACAAACAGACATGAAAACAACATGATGAACACATGGACATGACAAGTAAATGCAAGCCATACACTTTAAGGTTTAAGGTTTGGAGCTTTTGGCAACAATGTTATTTTGCACATCATTGTTGGCTTGAACAGGTCCAATAAGTGGGGCCAATTTTTTCCTCAAATGTAAGTTTGCAATGGACTACAAAATTGGCATTTTCATTTTGGTAACATCATGTTGATGTTTAAAAGGATACTTAATATTAGAATGAAAATGCTTTAAATGATATAATGACTTTGTAGGTAGATGTAAATCCACACACACACACACACACACACACACACACACATTTCTTTTATTATAAATTTCACAAATTAAAAAAGATAAAAAAAATTACAAGGGAATGGTATTGTGAGTAGTAATAACCATCAACTATCCACCAACTTACTATGCATGATCACCCATGCATGAATGTCAACATTTGGAATCAATTCAAGGGGAACATTGTTCTTATACTAAACATCAACTTTTAAAGCTCTCCCAACACCGTTATTTCCCTTCACCAACATATTAAAATGTCTTATTCGAATAATCATGTGGTAGGATTTGAAAGGCCAATGATATAAGCTATTGAAAACACGAACAAGCCCTTTTTTAATCAACTACTACAATGTTAGTGTGAGTGTAATGCCAATGAAACGGCTTTATATATGAATTTTGACTATCATTTACATGCACTTGCATCTATGGTTGAAATTTCATTGTTGGAAAAAAACCATTGAATTAAACCAATACACAACATCAAAATTTGATTTTTCAGGTAACCATAATGACCTTCTATTACAACTTGGGGAGCAAGCAACTAGTTAGTGACTTCCAAGAGCCATGTGAGCCAAACCCAACTTGCATACAAGCAATTATAGTAGGTCAAGGGTGACTCACTTCAATCAACACCCTTTGGCACCTTAATCCTTTTAAAAATATGTTCAACACCTCTACAAAATCACTAATGTTGTACAACTTGCTTTCATGACATTTCTCATCACCATGAGAGTTATAACTTATAACTGAAAAAAATCTTTATAAACATTTTGTGTATGTTTGTGAGCATTATTTTCAATTTCTTTTGTAAAATTTGTGTTGATACTTGTTGACATTCAATGGGAACTCCCTCTCAAGCCTAAATTCAAGAGAAGCTGCTTTTCTACTTCAAACAAATGATTTTTTTATGTTCATGTTGTTTTAGAAAATTGAATCATTGCATTGTTACCCCATCATGCTCACAACTAGTTCCTTCATGGGCATTTACATTCACTATTCTTCATAATGTAGCTTCGAACTGAGTTTAACCAAGGGGCATTATCAAAATATACACTTGTTTCTATGTTGGAATGTATTGAACTTTTGTGTCTCTTGCCTCCACATATTGCTCCAACTTGATGATGTTATTACCCACCAATGAATTTTACATTTACACCAAGCTGTAATGGTATGCAACTAGTGGGTTTTGTAAATGCAGATCGGGAGCATGATTTGGACAAGAGGAGATCCATGATAGACATGAGTCATTGGTGGGTAATAACATCATAAGTTGGAGCAATATGTTTCAGCCAACATTAGCAACTCAATTTGATGGAGCTGACGGGATGTGGCTTTTGCTACTGCCACTACTCATGCTTGCATTGCCCCATCCTTAAATGCTTGTTTTTCAAACAAGCATACTAGTTTAGGTTTCAAGGTTTTTGGAATCAAGGTCAAAGTCCATCTTGATGCATTTACATTTGTACCAAATGTTTTTGGTCAAAGAGTGATGCAGTGGCTCAGATCATGAACTGATCATAAAGGATCCTACCATTCTGTCTGTATGATCTCCAGGCACAAATTCTCAAGAGCAGCTGGGCTGACCCATGACACTACATTGTCCTGAGATGCAAAGATAACAACAAAATCCATCAGTATGTCTTTGGGCTATTCCCGAATGCACCCTCCTGATGAACAAGTAGATTTTACATAATGTTAGACATGTATATATGGAGACTTTTTCCAGATTATATTTCTAAGTAAAACAATCCAGAACCTCAATTTGAGAGCTGCAATTAATTTTGGCTGTAATTCAGCACAGGCAAAATGTAATAAGCCAAACATCAACATACCTGCCTTGAAAGGACTCACTGTGAGGATTCAGATCGATAAAAAAGTCATTTCTGACATAAGTTCCATGTATGCCTAATACAACACACTTGCGCCTACAATGGACTGCTATGAAAAACACTGGTTTCAAAACTGCTGATCATGTCACCACCTTGACCACATTGGTTTCCAGAATGTAATAACCCAATCCCACCCAAAACTTTTCCCTCCCATTGCCAAAATAATTACACTTAGTTTCTCAATCACCCATTTTTTCGCTTCTTTCTTTAAGATTTGTCAAAACTCCCCCCCCTTCCCCCCCCCCCCTCCCCCCTCTCATCACACCCAAGAATCCAACTGAACACAATTAACTCAAATCAGCTGAGCATCTGATACTATCAGCTAGAATAAAAAAAGGACTAATGTTTCATACAGTACCTGAACAATGCAGGCGACAACTTATCTCTTTCGTAAGCAGCCTCAGGCCACTGTAACCACTGCAACATGCTGTCCAATTCATGCCTGCAAAATTGCCACCTTTACTCACTTGTAAGATCCATCATCATGGTCATTGACCACAGGTTTTGACAATTCAGGACCTGAGGGAAAATGTGTGATCTTGGGAACAGTGTGCTCCTCAAGGAGCCCACATCAGCTCTATGCTGAGCTCCCTACATGCAGTGGGGTTATTGTACTACCTAATGGTTGCAGAATGAGAGAGGGATGCATGATTACTTGCATCGAGATTGAATGCAATTCAAGTACAGAGATTTGTTGTGTTTCTTATCGAAAGCAATTCAAGGAGGGTTTTAGAATCCTCTCGATAGCAATCAAGCAAAAACCATGGAACATGAAAAATCCTTGAAGAGGGTCTTGGAATTTGGGGTTTTGGATATTTGCCTGTACATGACAGGAAAACTGGGAATGGTAGGTATCAGCTGCACCCTTGGGAGCATGTCAATCTGAGAGCTTGTACAGACCAAGCATCAGATCTGCAATACCCGATTTACTACTCATACCAGAAGAACTGTGAATTATAATTGCTGCAACAGTTGCCAGCACTTCACCCATGCATGGCTGCTGCTGCTGCTGCACTCAGCTCTCTGCTGCAAAACCCCCACACCCAGATTCATCAAAAACAGAGAAAACCGCAGAACAAAAACAGAAGAAGCCAACACAAAAAAATAAAAAATAAAAATCATTTCTCCTACAAGAAGACTATAAAAAACAGATTGATCATTCAATGCCCCAGTTTCACTCCTCAAAATTTTCAGCAAATCCACCAAAACAACATCATCAGCATCTGCATCAGCATCAGCATCATCATCTTGTTGATCATCTCTTGTGATCTGGTGACACATTGAAGCCATCCTCCCCATTGTCTCTCTCTCTCTCTCTCCTCTCTCTCTCTCAATTCTGCAAAAGATTTGCAGAAGCATCTGACATGTGTTGCCGTTTAAACAAGCCAGCAAGCTCTCTGAAGAAGATGCAGATGGGACCCACCCACTGCCTGTAATCCCAAATGTGGCTGGCTTGCTCTCTCCTCTGTGTCTAGAGGCGGAGGACTTTCTGCAGCATTCAAGCAGATGAAGATTAGGGTAAAAGAAGCACACCCGAAGGGGGCTTTTCCCTTAACTTCTTCTTCTTCGTTTACAGAAGGTTTTGTGGGGTTGGGGAGTAGGGGAAATCTGGATTTGTGAGAATTCTTGGGAACAAGCAAACTTTAGTAGTAACCCAAGAAGACAAGAGACACCCACAACCAAATTCACAGAAGAGAGACAGAGACAGACAGAGAATGGCAGCGGGCTGTTGTTTGCAGCTCTTGATCTGCTACCCATATGAAACTCAATCACAATCGCGAACCAGAGTTTCTGCTTCTTGGAATTCATCATCATCTTCTTTCTCTACTTCAAGAAGCATCCATTCTTTGATCGGAAAAGCTGGGATCTGCAGCCCAAGAATTAGGGTTGGAAGAAGCTCAAGCTGTGGCCAGCGGCAACAACAGCACCACAAGCATGGAGCAATAGCAGGAGGAGGAGCAAGGAGAGAAGGCAAATCCAGGAAGATGAGAGTGTATGCTCAAGCTGGTCGGGATTCTTCTTCCTCTTCTTCTTCGAACCCTAATGATGCAGGAGGAGGAGAAGAAGGCAGATTGCCATGGAGCTCACGAGATGAATTCGGGCTGTATCCATGGGATCCATTATGGGGAGACCTAGAAAGCATGGGTAAGCAAGCCAGGAACAGAAAGCTCAGGAATGTGTTGCAAATCCTTTCTAGTTTATTTGTTTGTTTATTGTTTATTTTCCAGCAATCAGCAATGGAAGATGATGAAGAGGGATGTGGGGGAAAAAAAACTGGAAGGTGCTGATGAGGAACAGGGTGGGTTTTTTGGGGTTTTTCTTTCACAGACTCCTCCTACTGGTACCAAGAAGATACCATCACACTCTTCACCACAGATGGCTTAGTACAGATTGGTGGTTCTCTACGCCGCATCTCTCCTGAGGTTTGATTCTTTGTCATCTTTTTTTCCATTCCTCCATAGCAGCAGCAGCAGCAATCTGCATGCCATAGGGGTTTGCAGGAACAGTGGTTGGCATGTGTGCCATTTGCATCTGCCCCCCTGAGGCTTTGATGATTGTGTTCTCTTTGCATCTTTCATTTCATTCCTCCATAGCAGCAGCAATTTGCATTGCAAGGGGTTGCACAGGAATTTGTGCAATTTGTTGTTGATTTGTTGTATCTATGACCACAGACAAATACAAAAGTGTTTTCTTGGGTTTTGGGTTTTTGTTCTTCAAGTAATGGCAGAGGTAAGCAGAAGCAGGGGCTTTTGGTGGGTGCTGGCAGAGTAAGCAAGCGAGACTCAGAGCTCTGAGCAGACAACGGCGCTACCGAGAAGAGGATTATATGGATCCGCAACAGGGTCTGTGCTTGGGTGCAATCTTTGACATTGCAGCCACCAATGTCAGTACACTTACCCTTTTGTTCTGATCAATTTGTGAGCACTGGTGTGCTATATGTCGAAAAGCTTTTTCTTTTTTTGGTTTTCCACTGCTGCTGCTTTCCCTTCCTCCTAACAGTTTGCCTTTTAATCAATCAACAATTGCATTTTTGTATGGATATAATGCTTTTATGCATTGGTGATGGTGGCTCAGGGCTTGGACATGGGGCGAAGATTTTGTGTTTGTGGCTTCTGTCGTTCCATTGAAATGCTCAATGATGTTGTCCAGGACACAGTGCTCGAGCAAGGTGGAAAGGTAAATTTTCCTCTCTTCCATTTTTCTTTGTTTGCCACATTTCACTTCATATATGAAGCAAGAGCAGGGTTAGGAGGTTTCCATTCTGCTGCTGCTTGAGTTGCAGCATTTTTCCTTGCACCTTTGTGTGGTTTTTCTTTGAAAGCAAAGAGCATGGATGTGTTGGTGGATGGGTTATACCACCAGGTGGTAGTTGCAGAAAAAGGAAGTACTGGAGGTCTACAGGAGAAATTAAGCATGACAGTGGCGATGCCTCTTCTGTGGGGAGTACCACCAGCAGTGGATACACTTCATTACGCCATTAGATCTGGTGGTGGAATTGTAGAGAGAACATACAGGTGTTGGGAGTTTCTGTGATGCATCCAATCCCATCATCCCCCACCCATTGCTCCAAGTCTGCTGCCACGCATTGTGGCAACGATGTTTCAAGCTCATGTGTGCATATGATTGTTGACATGGTTTGTTTGCATATATGTGTGTATACAACCTGTTGTAGATTTTTTGCAAATAACATTACAGATAGTTTTTGTGTGAAGCCTTTCTCTCTCCTTTCTGCAAGAAGTAAATTCAATTACTGGTGTAGGGAAGTGTTGTAGTTTTTTGTACTTTTATTTGCCAAGCAAACAGCTGTGGCAGCTCTTTGTTTCTTCTTTCTAATAAGAGAGAGAGCTGAAGCTTATGCTTTTGTTGATTGTTGGCTGCATTTGGCCAAGTGAGTTAATGCAGTGTGCAAAGCATGCTCTGAAATTCGGTCCTTTTAGGGTGAATTTGTAGCACTTTCTTTCTATGGGTTTTCAAGTTCCAATGCACATTATTGTCATGCACAAAACATTTCTCACCGTGCTTTGGAAATTTCTATTCTGGAAGTTGCTTTACTTGAACAAGAAGGATATGCAACTGACAGTTTGTTATTGGTTTGTATAATACTAATCTCAAGCTTATGAACCAGCTCTGCAACAGCTTCCACATTGGGTTTGAAAGTTCTCTCCTGCAATCTCAGATGCACCTCAGTTTCTAGCTTTTGAATTTCTGTCAAAGATACCAGCTTGGAGAAGTGACAACTGATAACCTGTTGCTGCTTTTCCATGGATATTGATAAAAGTGGTCTACTATTTTTTGTTTTGATGATTGAAGGTGCCAGAGTCCTGGAAAGTAAAGATCACACTTGAAATTGCCACCAGAGGTTTGATGATCACATCTTCTCATGTTGTAAATTCTTGGATAGAATGTGCTCTTTTGCATGTGTGATGCATGTGTTTGTGTGTGTGTGAAAATGTGAAGAGGTTTTCGACTTTCTGTTGATAGGTGTGACTTGAGATGTCTTGTATACTGAGAAACAGTCTTGACAAGTGTGGTGGGTGCAGGGGACTGAGATTGTGGTGTATGAAGAAGTTCTGTTGGAGCACCAGTTTGTAGCTGCAAAGAAACTGGAAGATCTTTGACTGCAGATCTGTGAATAACTGCAGATCTTTTGGAGTTTAAGGTCAGGAGCTTGCCTATTCTGTCTCCTTCAATTTTGTCTGAACAAGCAAACGAATTGGGCTATTCCAAGGGGTTACTTTTCCCACTGTGGATGGATGTGCACAGGAGATCTGGTTTTCACAAACATGTAACATGTGGATCTGAGTGTTTCATCAAGCTGCAAATTGTTCTGCTTTGTTCAAGAAAGTGACTGGGAGTTGCTGCCAGCTGACTTTGCTGTTTTTTGAAGGGCATGAAGAAAAGAGCCATGGCAGATGATGAGTGACCATTGCAGATCCCAATGGGCTGCTCTGGAAACCCATCTTCACAAAGTGCCAAAACCTTCAATGATTTTGGATGATCTGTTGTTGTTGTTTTCTGTGCAAATCTATGCATGTTGTTTTGCACTTGTCTGCATATCAAGATTTTGCACACGACCCCAAATTCCGTGTTGGGCGGACACAATTGTTGCAGCAACTTTCCCTCCTTTCTACTCTGTCACCTTCTCTTTCTGGATGAATTTTTGCCATCTGAAAAACCAGATATCTTCTTGTCTTGTGTGCAGTACTGAAATGGATTTTCTACTGACCAAGTTTCTTGGAATCTTTGTGTATCTTCTTGTGATCTTGTGTGATATTGTATCATTGTTACTATTGAAGTTATTGTGAAGTTATTTGTTTTTTGTGTTCTTGTTGAATGTTCTCCAGGAAGACAGGCTTCGGGAAATCAGTTTGGTGCCTTCCTTGGTAGCTAACTTACCTGACTAATTTCTGGGGAGAATCTTAAAACAGGTGCGCAAATTTCTCCCCGGTTTTAAAATAGAAGGAACATCTTCGAGACAGAAATCTCACTAACTCTAAATTTTTGTACTGATCACAAGTAATCAGACTAGAGAGTTCAAATTGGGCCAGAGATTTCTTCATCTGGGGCCCTAGTGTGAAGTAGGGGTATTCTCTGCTAGTCTGATTACTTGTGATCAGTAATCTACCCAAATTAAACCCAAAAAATGTTAGATTTGGACCCTGACTTTGTTTGAGCATGGGATATTTATAATATTTAGAAATAATTTCGATGAATTTTGGGTTTCTTACCAGTGTGGGGCGGGTATGAGGTCTGGACAGAAAAACCTGCTGGTTCTTTGAAGGGATATATATATATATATTAGGTGGAGGTGAACTTGGAAAAAACCCAGGACCTAGATCATACCTGGTTATTATAAAATTCATAGACCCACCTCACCCTCACATCCAGCAGATACAAATTTCTCATAATGATAACTAAAACCAACCCTTGAAGAAATTCATGGTCAGGTATTTGTGTAATAACTAGGTCACCTTCATAACCATACTTCACACTTGATAAAGTATAGGGTCGGTTTTCTGTGCAGCAATCGGCTTAAACCTGGTTAATACCAGAGCAGGGTATGAGTTTAGGGTTTTGTTTTTATGTTTAGGGTTTGAGGATGAGAAATGAGAAACACTTGACAACATTGGTACTCAAGAGGTAGCCCCTCTTTTTGATTAGGTGATTATGTTATCGAGTGTTTAGTGCACTGTTGGTGATCGTCACATCAATGAGCACAAGTGATGGTGCTCAACGGTGTTGTTCTCGATTGGTGACAAAAGATCAATGTCAAAGTCCATTTTGTTACAAGTTGCAAGTGACATTCAAGAAAATGAGTGTGAGTAAACATAAAACATAGATTCCAAGCTTCTATTTTGAGGTCTGAGGTTGAGATGCTTTTTTAAGTTCAAACTTATTCTAAAGTCTTTTTCTTTTAAAGTTGTTGAAAGAGTAGTTTAGTTGTTTTGTGTTGGCCTTCTCGAGTCTTTTGCAAGTTAGTTGTTCATTCTCGAACATTCTTCATCAAATGCCTCAATTAAGTTTGGATCTTGATTTTGAGTTTGTGTGTTGTGTTGCTCATCTATTACAAAGCTTGATTCTCAGTTTATATGTTACGTACTTGTGTGTTGTAGTGCTTGATTCTCAAGTGAGCTTCAAGTTCAACATTGTTTGTGTGTTGTGTGTTCGTCTACTTCATCAATTGTTGTGGATTCTAAGTTGCAGCTTGATTCTTGAGTGAACTTTCAAGTTCAACATTGTTTGTGTGTTGTGTGTTCGTTGCTTTGTCAATTGTTGCAGAAGTTGCAACAAACTCATCAAGTGAAAGGTACATCAAGTGAATTAGGCAGAAGCTGCAAGCTACAGCAAGTTCATTAGGTCTTCAAACTTTTTTGAAGCTTTCTTGCTTGCCCCTAAACCCTAAACCTTGTGTTTTAAGTTTTGACTTCTAATGTTGGGTTTTCTTTTTGAAGCTTGATTTTTGATTTCACCTTTTCTTGACCTCAATTCTCAAGCAAGCTAATCATTGGGTTGTATGTTGTAGCACATTCATTGGCATGTCTTTTCCTTTGTTTCCCTAAACCTTCCACCTTCCAAACATTCAAATTACCTTGTTTTGTGCTTCTAATTATCTTCTTAGCTTCTTTGCTTGCACCATGGAGTCTCCAAATGATTTGATTGCAAATCTTGTTTTCAATACTTTACACATTGTATTAGTAGGTTTTGTTAGCAACAACATGGAAGGCGAGGATGTTGAAGTTGTAGAGGTTGCAAAGCATGCAATTGAGGAGCATTTTGCTCTAAAGAAGCAATTGAAGGATTTGAAGAGACAATGTGTGGTATGGAAGCCACACAGTTGCAACTCAATCACTTGGACTTCTTATCAAGTAAACAACAATCAACCTATTGATCTTACCCAAAACCAAACCATGTGTTTTATTGTTTATCACCACCAAATCGTTGGTCCTAAAATCTTAGCCCTCCACATTAGAACTCAAAAAGTGCTCATAGCTTACCATAAATCCAATGGCATAACTATCATGAAGAAACACATTGAGGTGGAACATAACAACTTTTTAAAGGGGTAGGTGGATAAAATTAATAAACAACCCATACTTGCATTTGAACTTCAACTAGCCACTAAGCACCCATGTATTACATTGAGTGTAATCTCTAAATTCTTTTCATCTACAAACTAGTTTAGAAAAGATAATGATACATAGGTTGAAGTTTCGAAAGATGTAATGTTATATGATGTCATCAAAGGTTTTTCGCCCATGAAGGTAATTGATTTTTTTTAGTTGGATTGTATGGCTTACAAGTTATGCCCAATGGTGGTCCATCAAAAAAGGCTTTTGTGAAAGAAGTTTTGCCAACTTGGTGGAAAAAACTTTGGTCACATTTGTGCAACTTGCATTGGCTAATTGCTTGTTGTCCACATGCACTTTTGACTTGTGAATGTCTACAAGAACACATGATGTGTTTGCTATGGTTGTCAACTTTTTGTTTAACAACTAGGAGCCTAAACATGTGACAATTGGCTTATTTGAAGCCATTGCCACCAGTAGTGCAACCATGGTTCCCAAACTATGGGAACTTTTTGATAGGTTTTCTTGCATTGATAATATTCTTGCATATGTGAAGGACAAGGGGGTTAATTTGCAATCTTGTGTGACAACTCTTACTTTTGTGTTGTCATGTAAAACTTTGAACATGTTAGAACCATTTCATGGCTTTTACTCTGGACATGCCTTATTCAAGGTCTACCAATATGTGACAAAAGATGAAAAAGTGGTTCAAGGACTAGCCATTGCATTTATAAAGAATGCAAAAATTGATATCCAAAAGTGTATTACTTGACCGAAAAAATCCAAAAAAGGAAGGAAAATTTAAGAATAAACATGCATAGATTTTAGATTAAAACCTAGAAAATTAAATATGCATGTGAAGACCAAGTGTGTTTCTTGCCCATTTTTAAAAACATTTTTAAAAAAATTATTTCTAATTTTTATTTATTTTTTCCTATTTTTGTTTTTGTGTTTTCGTGGGCACATTCACAATTAGGGTACCACTTTTCAGACACATGATTTTTTTAAGCTATTTATTACATACAAAATTTACAAAAAAATATAACTAAGTGCCAAATATTGGATAATTCAAGGGTCTGGCTAATGCAACACACCTCGATGATAGAAAAACACACCTTCTTGGATCGGCGTACGACCTACTAGAAACTTGATCCATTGATGTTGGCGATTGTTGAGGATATCACGGGTAAGGATGGGTATGTTTGGGTCCTATTCCCTTAGCCTCTTCATGATCTTCGTACTCTGCAACCTCGTACGAGCCTCTACTCTGATCTCGTCATTGTGCTCCTTCATAGCTGCTCTCTGCAGCGAAGGATGCGTGATCGGGGGTGCTGGACCATGATTATGATCAGCATTGCAGATACGCAGTTTCCAACCACCAAAAGCAACGAAGTGGCGAAGGACTGCGTCAAATGGGCATCCAACTTGGCGACTGGCGGTCCCACGGCGGCGGAAATCGTCATTGACACGAGATCTGTATGTACCACCTCGGTCACAGTGCAGAAACACCCTAACAACCTCATCTTTCTTCTTCTTTGTGCGAAATGAAGTAAGTGCCCATCCATTAGGACTTGTGAAAGTGTTCAGATCTGCCATAGCTACTGCAAGAGAAGGCCATATTGGAGCCTCTGAAGGGGGTTCAATCCGCTCAAGTAGGTCGTCAGGCTCGCCTATACCGGGAACAAACAAGTCATCATCCTGCTGTTGCTATTGTATCAGCTTTGCCTGTGCCTGTGCCTGTTGCGCCTATGCCTACTGTGTATGTGATGACATTTGGGGCGATGCTAAAGGTGTAATTGGAGAGAAAGAAGGCCCGGCATGCGAAGCTGGAGAAGTGCTGTAAAAAACAGGTCGCCATACCAGTGTGAACACTACTTGTTGTTGAGATTTAAGTTTGCTTTATTAGCCGTCATATTTTTGCTGCGGCATCTCCATTACTGTTGCATGGGAAATGCATGGGAAATGCCAGAAGGTGTTTTTCTATCATCAAGGTGTGTTGCGTTAGCCAAACCCTAATTCAAATTATGATAATTTCTATGGTGTTGGTAATTTTTCACATGTGTATATAATTATGCATTAATATTTTTATAAAAAAACTAAAAATGTAAAAAATGAATACATAAGATTTATAAACAATTTGACATGTTTTCTTGCATGATATTTCTTATTCATTTTTCCAATGTTTAAAGGCCATAAATTCTAACCCTAGTGAATATAAAAAATCAACCAAATGGTATTAAAAAAATCCTTTTTCATAAAACCTTTTCAGGATTAATCTCGTAACCTTTAAAGTTTTCATATTGAATATAATACAATCAAATGAAATTAATGGACATTACTAATCATAGATTTAGACATTTTATATCCATGAAATAAATTTGAAGTCAATTGCATTACTTAATGCATTCCTTTTGATTTAAGAAGAAAATTGCAATTAAGATAAGGATTCAAATTATCTAAAAGGATTCAAAAGGACATTTATTTTGTATTCAATTTAGTATTTGATTTTTTTATTAGTTTAACATGACATCATTTTAACTATAGACATACAATAATCCATTATAGGGTGTAGTCACAATAAAACAAGCCAAAAAGATTGTCGAATGATGAAAAAAATAGTCAAGATTGGAAAAATATTTATGTTTTACCATTTAAAACCATGGCAATCATGGCAAGTTGTTCCTTTTTCATTCATACGAAGGTCAAGGAATTGAAACCAAAAATTCATTTAATAAAATTTTAAGTTTAAGTTTTGATTTAGGACCTTTGAAAATGAACACCAATTGCATTAGAAGAAATCAATTTTGCAAAGGACTATAAAAAGGTTTCATATAATATAAAAAAATTGATGGGAAAAAAATTAAGAAGATGAAGACCTATTAACCACATTCAAAAAACACTCATACTTTAAAATATGTGGAAATCTAAAACTTTGAAAATTCAAAGAACTTTCCAAAATGTATCCAAATTTATTAAAACTTCAAAAATATTTTACCACATATAAATGAGGTATAATGTGCATTATGTGTTAAGAAAATTTGTAATTTATTATACAAAAAAATGTAAAAAAGTTTTTTAATCATTTTTTGGTTATGATTTGAAATTGTTATCATTTTTAAAAATGAAACATTGAATTTACATAGAATAAGCACACTTTCAAAAATTCATATTTATTCAAAAATTATTTTTAAAAACATGTCATGTATTTGAACTATTATAAGCATTTATTATAACAATTTTCAAAAAAAATTGTTAAAAAATTCAATGGTATGAAAAATTATTTTAGGGCAAAAGGACATGTAATTTTTTTCTAAAATAACATTGTTGATTCATTTTATTTCATTTGTACCCTATAGTTATAAGACATTAAATGTTATAAAAATCTAAAATAATCCTTTGAAATCTTTTTTTTGTTAGACATTCTTTTTTGGTACCCTAATTGTGAATATGCCTTCGTGCTATTTTACATTGAATTTGTAGCAAGGGCTTTTGTGTCTTTTTTTGGTTGCTTACAAATTTGCAAGCCAAGTTTTGCTCTTCCAAGATGCATTAACCTTTCGGGGTGCTATTGCCCTATGTTATAGTAGACAAATAGTGGTTTTACAAAGTTGTATACCTTCTCCCAAGACTTGGGCAATTTGTGAAACTATTGTCAAGGTTTTGAGTCCTATTGGTGACTAGTCCTGTTTTGAATTAAAGTCAACAACATGGGCTTCTTCGAGATGCCCTTATAGTACATCATTTTTACATATTGTGAGTTTCACCAAGACTTTGCATTTGTGATTGTTCTTGATAGCTTGGCAAACTTGGAAGCTTTTGTTTTTTTTTATCAAAAATTGGAAGTGTTTCTTCATCACATGAAACAATATGTGTTAGATGTAATGTACCTTTTCCTTTCTTTTTTACGTGAAGTTGAAAAGAAGAACGATCACAATATTTTTGCATTAATGTTACCCAAATTTAAGTTCATGCGTCTTGTGAGTATTTATATGGGTCATGATAATGCAACAATTCTAGTTGTTGCATATGATGAATTAGTGTTGTTGCCTTTGTTAATGGAGGTCTACAAGTCATCATTGCCATTTGTTGAAGAACCTTAAACATCTAAATCCCCAAGTAGTGGCAATCTTGTAAAATTATTTCACACCATTAACACAATTGTAAACACATGGACATAGATTATTGGAAGAAAGTTGTATGGCTACCATTGATATCCAATTGATGCAAACACTTGCAAATGTGCCTTGACTTGGTAGTGGATTGAAAACCACAAGTTTCTAATAATTGCTAGATTGGCAAAATAGATCTTGGGCATCCCAATTAACCAAATTGAAATCAAACAATTTTTTTTTATTGTCGGCATTTTCACTGCACTTCATAGATGTTGCCTTCATACATAAAACCTTGACAAATAATTATTACTACATACAAAAAACTTCACCATAGTTGCTACATATAATTTCATTATTCCTACATATACAATTATTATAATTATTTTTGAACCTTATGCATTAAATGTTGAGTTTTAGCATTTCATACCTAGATTTAATAATATTTTATTATTATACGAATACCATTGGAAAAGGGGTTTGGAGGTGAAAGGAGGCCCAAAGACATGGTGATTGTACAATTTTTTTTAATATATGCATTTACATGGGTTTGTGTAAGTGTATTTGACAAATATTTACACTAGCTTTATGTAAGTGTAGAAAAACATAAATACATGCCAACAGTGTAAGCGTAAAATGTTCAAATGTGTAAGTGTAAATTATAAGTGTAAATGATTTACATTCACACGGGATTTACACGTCATATATACAACTATTGACATTTACATGCACAACACTAGTTTTAACCAGGAATTCCACCTAGCCCAATGTTTGTGATACATTTCATTGAAGTCCCATTTGGACCTTTTACGCTTCTTCTTCTGATTCCTAAAAGAAGGTTCAACAACATCTTTGATAACATCCTTGAATGTGGTAGCAAACACTAAAATGTTTGTAAATAAAATTAGATGAACATCAAAGGGAAGAATTGTGATAAAAAATGACTAATTTCCAAGGACAACATTGACATTGACACATTTTACACTTGGATCAACAACTACAAAACTTGAGTTTGAAAAAAAAAGTCAAAACTTAAAGTTTTGAGGAGGATGAAGGGGTGTCATAATGAAGAATAACAAAAGAACACAACTCAAGAATTTTTCTTACAATTAATCAAATTAAGTTAGTAAGCAATAAAATTGTGGTCTTCTTTTGACCCCCTTCAATCTTGGAAGTGTAACAAGAGAAAGAATAGAATGAAAGATAAAAAAAAGGATCAACGTAGAAAACGAAAAGGATTAGAGATTTTTTAACTTCAAGAAATTTAACAACACAAATAAAGTCCCTCTTTAGGAATATTAGACAAAGATGTAAACACAAATAATTTGCTACAACAAAAAAATATTTCACACATGAATTGAATTGAGGATGAGTTGAAGGAATGTGCATGTATGTGGAAAGCTTGAATCTAGCAAGCACCCATTTGCTTTTGCCCATATCTATTCTCCTTGTTTCTTGTCGCATCAAAAATAACTAGTGGTAACCCTTGCCTGCAAGGCATAGACGGTTTTCAAGTGTGGCACATTTCAAGTGGTCATAAGGTTACTTCAAACTTGGAACACCCACTAAGTCGGAGCTAAAATAAAAGCTTGGCTAAAATATGGAGGAAGGAGGCATCCATCCATCCATCCACTCACTCATCCATTCATCCCAAGGTTGAAGGACCCTATAAACCTCATAAGAGACCTTACAAACCCAAACCCTCCCTTGCTAGTGTGCCTTATCTCCAATTTTTTCATCACTCCTTGAAACAAATATTTGCCGGAGAAAAAAAACCCCCAAAAGAAAAAGAAGGGCGCTCAGAGCAGCCGGAG
>Ga0116227_10004624_pt1 | contig 29735 bp, 21 predicted proteins | sample S1TSphgellanicum_FD_89693 | JGI IMG/M metagenome (GOLD analysis project Ga0116227, IMG submission 89693) | Host-associated microbial communities from peat moss isolated from Minnesota, USA - S1T2_Fb - Sphagnum magellanicum MG | ecosystem: Host-associated > Plants > Peat moss > Unclassified... | reverse complement strand
GGACACACAAGACTCACCACGGCCCGGACTTGGGGGAAGCCACCACCTTCCCCCTTATAGTATACTCTGTGGCTGGCCACGGAGCTTACATCCAAATGGCTTTTCTCTCCCGGGACTCCCGAGTGGGAGTCCCGAAATCCCGTCAACTAGGACTCCCACTACTTTGGAGCCCCATAACTTTGCGAGCAGACCTCGAATCGCAATGCGGTCTGAAGCAAAGTTGTAGCTCTTGTCAAAAGCTTTCCAACGATATATCGCACACCCCCTGAAGCTAAGTAAATTGGGTCCATTCCCGACTTTTTGTGGTTGGGAGTCAAATTGGCAATTTGACTCCCGACCCTTCTTTTGGCCATAACTTATGTTTTAAATGTCCAAATGAGCAATGCGAGCCCATTTTAGACATCTAAGTTCCAAGAGCTTTCCATTGATATAAAAAACTCCACAAGCCATTGGGTTTTGACCCCTGCAATCACTCTCTGAAGTTTCGGGAGTCCACCGGGACTCCATCTCCCAAAATGGGAGTTGCCTTGGGAATGTGAGTGTTCACTCCCTCACACTCCCTCACACTTTTTAACACTCCCGGGAGTATGTGATGTGACTCCCCGGCTTCCCCTTGGCTCGCACCCTTGCAATGCCTTTGCCTTGACTCCCGGGCTTCCTTCCTCTTAGCCCGCAACCTTGTAACCCCTTTGCCTTGGTCACGAGCCCAGAGCTAAGGTTGCGACATTGTTGACCACCACATGTGATGGTGCATGCTCGCAGGTTGGTCGGTCGTATGATTGCATCCGGTTGTGATGATGGAACTTTCCGTATCGAGGATCGAAGATCATTCCGGGTTTGCTTACTACCAGAGCATATTTTTCTTTTGGTATTCGTTAATGGGTGAATTTGCATGCACCACTGAAGCAGCGTCGCTAAGAATGGTGCGAGTGTTTTTTTTGGGCACCCCAAAAAATGGAAAAACATGTTCATATGTCAAAAAAAAAACGTGCAAAAATTTAATGGATTCTACTGATGAAGCGTATGTGGTGCCCCCGATGTGCCTTCCTGTGGTTTTGTTTTTTGTTTTTGTAGTTTCAATAGGTACCTAATGAGGCTTTTGATTTTCAGTTCAGGGTTTGTTGCCGATATGGGCAACGTTTGGACCACCTCCAGATTGAGTCGAGTTCGGTATCTGCTCCTTTCCATTTTCATACAGTGGCCTTGATTGCATCAAGTTGTGAATTGGAGGGACAAAAAGATTGAAAGAGGGCCTTTGGCATCCACAAATAGAAGACTCGTTCATCGCGATTACAACAGATGGTTTTAACATATTACGAGCCTCAAATCTTGAAACCTTGCCGGGAACATAAGCTAGGAGGCTCAAGTATCGACACTTGGGAGACATGGTTTGTATTTGCATTTGCAGATAGGTAATTTTTTCTCTTTTGAAGATCAATGTTATCATCTTACGATTTGTGTTTGTGAACCCTACATTCTTGAAAGAAGGTCGGTTTGCTTACTTATTCGACCTTCTTGTTTCACATGTCATTTATGATGCGCTCTTAAGTCCCTTGTTGAACCCACTTGAGGGTCCAACTATGTAGAGTTACGGAAAGTTGGGATTTGGTGACGCGCTCCCAAGTCCCTTGTTGAACCCACTTGAAGGTCCAACTATGTAAAGTTGCGGGAAGTTGGGACTTGAGGGTCGCTCTCGACTTCCAGCACTAAAAGGGGGTAGAGGGGCGTGCTAGAAGTCCCGGGATTAGACCAGGAAGAGAGATTAGATTATCAAGCTCAAATCTACATCCAAAACCTACCACAAGAAGGTTAGCTAACATTCGAGAACACCCTTGGGTGTTGGGACAAGCCACGGGCACTTTCACACACAAGACTCACCACAGCCCGAATTCGGGGGAAGCCACCACCTTCCCTCATATAGTATATTCTGCAACTCTCCGCCGAAGCTACATCCAAATGGCTCTTTTTCCCAGGACTCCCAAGTTGGGGTCCCGAAACTGTCCCGGGTTAGAGTCTCGGGACTTTGGACATTCATAGCTCCTCACCCCAAACTCGAATCGGGATGAGGTCGAAACCAAAGTTGTAGCTCTCATCGAGAGCTTTTCAACGCCATGTTGCACTCCTTGAGGTGACATCGGAAAGAAGTCGATTCCTGACTTTTAGTGGTCGGGAATCAAACTGCCAATTTGACTCCCGGCCCTTCTTTTGCCCATAACTTGGGATGCAGATGTCCAAATGGCTCATGTGAGGCCATTTTGGGCATCTAATTTTAGGCACCAAAGTAGCGGGAGTCCCAATTGGCGGGATTTTGGAACTCCCACTCGAAAGTCCCAGGAGAGAAAAGCCATTTGGATGTAAGCTTCGTGGCCAGCCACAGAGTATACTATAAGGGGGAAGGTGGTGGCTTCCCAAGTCCGGGCCGTGGTGAGTCTTGTGTGTTCGTGTTGCCCATGGCTCGTCCTAGCACCAAGGGTGCTCCAACTATGCACTAAACACTTTGTGTGGGTTGTGTGCAGGCCCGTGTGAGTGAGTGAAGCTTGTCAACTTTTCCTAGTCCCATCCCGGAACTCCAACACGCCCCTCTACCCTTCAAAGTGTTGTGAGCTAGGGAGCGTTCCCCGACTCTTCCCTCTTCCGCTATGTTCCATTTGGACCCACGTTTGGGTCCTTTAAGGAGTTGGGAGTGTTATTATATCAAGCCTAGATGTTTCTATATCAAGCCCATGTTTTAGTTCAAGGCCATGTTTTAATTCAATGTTCATTTTACGATCTATCTTTTGTTTTTAGGATTTCAAATGGCCTTATGTTTTTATGGCTCTATGGCTCTATGTTTATTTGTTTCCATGTTTCATTATTTCCATCCAGTCAAAAGACATTCATCTAAAAATTACATCGTCTTTTTGCAGGTGTCTATGTTTCATTTTTTTACTTTTAACATGTGTCACATTCTCATTGGTTTTACTTCTTTTATGTTTTATGTTTTGAGACTATTTTCGTTCTCTTTCTCGCAAATTGGTTGGTAGGCACTTGAGGTGAAGCACCTTCAAGGGAAAGTGTTAAAATAATTGCATCAAGAGTTAATCTACCTAAGCCCAAATAGCATGCCTCTTTATCGCCTTAGACGGAAATTCAATGTTGATGACAACATTGTTATTGTTTCAAAAATAACATCAAGGATAATTAACTTTATTCTGCAAGATATGGGGTGGGCAACATTAGTCAAAAGATGTTGAAAAACCCACCAATAAATGAAAATAATAATAATAATGTATAGAAACGTCCATTTGTAGAGGACACAAAAATGAAAATTGTCCAAAAGAAATCCATAGTAGCGGCCCCAAGAAAATGGGGACAAAAAGCTAATTCCAAGCCAACAAATGCCCCATTGAAGAAATAACATGTAAAATAGACTCATGAAAGCCTAAAATATCATTATTTGGTTTCAAAACCCATAGTATGGAATAAAATGCAAAGAATGATATTGTATTTTTTATTTTTTATAGGTTATTAAAACTTGTTTTTCATGTTTTCAACATTTTCTTGACTTAGGGGGATTCGTTTCTAAATTTGAGAGTTTTTAATGTGAGGATGTATCATTGGCATTTCTTGATTACCATTATTCAACTTGGTTGTTATACCACGAAACACTTTAATCATTTTGAATCTGTTGAACAATTATCTATGACAACAAATGATGGATTATGAGTTTTGGCTTCATATATTGTGTGTGATACATGATCAAACAATGCTAGTGTTATATTTTGCTTAAATTTCCATAGAAATACCAAAATTATGTTTATGTCATACATTTTAAAGACTTTATTTTGTGTGTGATATGCTTCAGTGACTATATTTGAATGTGATAAATTTCAAGGACTACATTTTAATTATCTTTTTTATGTTTGCTTAAGTTTGGATTCTCATTTATTTTGATGGGCCCATATTATATTTTGCATTGTCTCATAACACTAAAAAACTATTTTAGATTTTAGGCAATCTCATAATTTTGGCATTTTGGTTTGTTTTTGTATTTTTAGTGAGTACCTATGAATTTATTATGTATTGACATGTGCATATGAATTTAGTATGTGTGTATGAATTTCCTATGTTTCAATGAATTCTTTATGTTTCTTTTAATTTCCTATGTTTATGTGAATTTCTTATGTTTCGGTGAATTTCCTAGGTGTTTTTTAAAATTTCTTATGTCCCAGAGAATTTAATATTTTTTAGTGTTTTGCTTTTGAATGTTTTTGTTTATTGATACCCAATAGATGGTTAGGTTACGAATATTATCATGTCAAAACGTTAAGGTGTCGAAAAGGTGAAAATGAATCATATTTAATGCACGTGATGGCCAAAAATTAACTTTCCCAAAACCTAGAAGAACTTTAATATATTGAGCGCATGTCCCCATATACATTTGATGAACATTTATGACAACTTTTATGGCTAATTTGATAAGGGTGAACCATTGTGGGAGTGAAATGGCTAACATGTGGCTTTAATGTTGTTGTTTTTAGTTCTGAATTGCATTTTTAATGGATTTCATTCAACTTCCAATTGGATAAACATGGGATATGCAATCTAGGTTGTATTTGCATTTGAACATGCAACATTTGTAGGGGATTCAACATGTAGTGCAACATCTGCATCTCAAAGTTTTAACACATAGGGAATTGATATGGATTCTTGATTTCAAATTTGGAACGCACAAAGTCGAAACATCATACATCCCTTCCAATCAAGTACATGACTTTATCGACAAGGAGGAATAACATAGTGACATAAATTACAAGTTCACACACTAATAGCTGCAAAGAAATGAAAGAGGGAAATTATTTTATCCAAGTTGGGATAATTATCTTGAATTCTCCAGGTTTCGATATTTGAACACATATCAACCTTCTTTCTTTCAAAATCACTTTTTTTTTAGAATCCCACTTGCTTACACAACATTAGATTTTGCCATAGTTTGAATTTGTTTGAATTGTTGAAATGCATGTATAATTACAGTTTTGGCCTAGAAGACAAGATAAATAATTTGTTAGTGCTAATAGACGACATGGTTTTTAGAAAAAATCTTCTTGATAAAAGAAGTAAAGCAATCTGAAAAAGAAAATAAAAATTCACATTACAATTGAAGTAATGAGGGTCGTAGAAGAAAGGTTGCCAATGTGTTTTTACCATCAAAATGTTATATTTCCTCCCTATAGTTTTAGAGATATGCTACTAAGTAAAGAAACACATCAATGTGATAGGAGGTCTTTGCCATGGGAACATCTTCCAAGGGGACAAAATTGTATTTGTTGCACATGTTTCCATAGGCTTAAAGGACTTCATATTGGACGATTTGTGATTGGGGCTTTCTATTTCACAAATGATGGCAAAACATCATTAAAATGTGCAGGAACTTGTACAAACTAGCAAAAACCTAACCAAGGTCACCTTTCTTTGTGAATAAGACATACGAAACATAACAGGAAAGTTGGCAAAGGAAATATATAATTTAGATGAGAACAATGTTGAGAGTGTTTGCATGTGGGCTCAAGAAAACCCAAATGTTTTGTTTTATTATTAGGAAAGTGGGTCTGAAGTTGGTGGAGAGCTACTAGGTAGAAATATCCCATTCATAATCAGAATTCAAAGTCCTTAGCAAGTAACGATGATGTAATAATATGGTCATCAGAGTGCGATTACAATTGATGTTACCTTTGGAATAACTGAAAACAAGGTAGATTGTCTCATTATAACTTATGTACATGTTCCCTAAGAAACCTTCAAAACATGATGAAACACAATTATAATATGTGGAAACTTGTTGAAACATAAAAATTATTGACACATGCTAAAAGCTGCTTATGTTCATACCAGTTTCCATTATATACATTTATGGTGTTTAACAAGTGGAAGAATGGCTATCCGATTGCATACATAATTATATTTTGGAGTAAGCAAAACGACCTATCCAAATGGATGGACGTGAAAGATGTAAGAATCAAAACCAAATTGGAAACCAAATGCCTTCATCATTGATGATGTTGATGAGGAAATCAATAGTTTAAGGTAACATTTTAATTATTTTATCTTTCCATATAGCTTGGGTGCACAATATTTAATTTAAATTTATATTTCAAAGTTAGAGATTTTAATTTTTCAAAATGACATGGACGTGGATATGCTTCAAGATGGAAATTGTGTCATGTTTCAGAGATTGTTTCATTATGGGGTCCCTAATTCTAAATTCCTTCATGTTTAACTGTGTTATGTTAAGTATTAGTTGTTAAACTAGGTTTCAATGGTTTATGTTTCAATGGATTATTTTGGTACATTTCAAGTTGAAACGTGGGTGGACTTAAGGTGGTATGGACATAATGGCCTTTGCAAACTAAACATAATTTTTTTTGAGATGATTTTCTATGTTTTAAAGAATATTGTATCATGTTTTTGATGTCTGCTTTGATTGCAAGAAAGTATGGCCAAAGACAAAGATATTTTTGTGCCTTTAACATGTAAGAAAAGCTTGGCAAAAGCAAACGTGCATTAAAATCAAGGATGTGATAGTCCGAGCAAAGGTTTTAAAGAATATGGGGAGTATCATGCATAATACAGCACAACCTAATGGAAATACTCCTTTGGAGTGTGCAAAGGAAGAGTTGCTAAAACTTATGGAGATGATTCCATATGTTTAAACATTTTGGTTGTATGTTATGTCGGAATGGGTGCCAAAATGCAACATGTGGGTGATGGGGAATCAAAATCTCTCATACGCTAGTTAGGATACTAATGCTACCATTGAAAGCTACCATGCAAACTTTAAAGCGACATTGAAAATGACAAAGTCATGATTATTTGGAAGACAGGTGGATTAGTGCATCCATGAGTTGTTAGGAGATGTTTTGTCACATTATTGGTATTAGAATTTGAGAAAGAATTAGGGGTTTATCCCAAACATGAAGTAAGAACAATTTGTTGTTAACATCGTCCTTTGTGCAAGGGAAATCCCAAACAATTATGTGACTTTCCCAAACAACAAAGGTGGATATGTAATTGTCACCTTTTTTACACATGAACATGTGAATTACAAGGTCTACAACCCAGAATCCAAGTGGACCTATTGTGAATGTCTCTAGTTGCAAAAGGGAAACATATGTAAACATCATATTAAAGTATTAATGCTCCTTTGCCTTGATCGAGCAAAAGGAACAATTGCACGTTACTGCGATTCATTGAGTGGAACATTGAATGGTGGGTTGTGTAGCATGCTTAATTCTTGCCCAATTTTCATGACTTCTTCGTAACAGACACCAATAACAAGTCCAGTTCCCTTGAGCACCTAAAACCTTGAGAAGAATATTTGTGATTTCATTTTGAAACTAGTTTTAGACACTATTAAGAACAATATGTTCATGCAACATTTATCGGTTGATTTGAAGCAAGTAGCTAGAAGGCAATAAATAATATTGGCAGAATTACAAAATGGACTCGTGCATTCAATACAAGCAACAAAGTTCCAATGATTAAACAATGGTCACGAAATGTGCTTAGAACACCTATGCGATTTTCTTCAGCCATAGTGTTGTAATTCAAAACATTAAATCTAAAAGGAAATTAAACATGGACTTTGTGACTTGAATTTTAAATGTTCCACAACTTAACTTTTGTTTCAACAACCACATGTTTCACTCCATGTTTCTGATATTTTTCGAAATGAGGACATATGATTTTAAACAAGTTACTTTTTTGTTATTATTGAATCAAATTTCACGTGTTTTAAATTCAACTAACAAGTTTCAAAAAATATGAATTCCAATGTTTTACATTTTACAGGTGAATATTTGTCTTTTATAGATGTTAATATCATTTCAAGATATTTCTAGGTTTATGTTTTTAAATCTATATTTCTAAGTTCATGTTTTTAAGTATAATATTTATAACACTAGTAAAAAAATGGCCATTTTGTAACTGGTCCATGTGACTAATTTTTAGTTGCAAGCGACATTTGCAACTAAAATTTTAGTAGTTGCATTGGACAAATCGCATTAACACTAGTTGTAAACAACAACGAATTTTGGATGAAATAAAAAGTCAACAAAATACACCTTCATCCTTTGACTTATCATATACGTATTATCGCTTGCAACTAGGGTGCAACTTTTTTTGTGAACAATGGGAACAAGTTATGTGTTGCCACATGTCACAACTATTAATTATTAAATTAATATTTTAGTTTTTATGTTTGGATGGTTTAGATCGTGACAAGTGGTGCAATAGAAATTTTCCATGTGGCATATTAATTGAAATTTATAAATTAAATTTAAATCACTATTTATGTATGTAGGTTGAACTAAGTACCTACCTACCTACCCACTAAGCTAAACACTTATCTAGATAGAACTTATTTACCTACCTAGGCCAAATACCTACTTAGGTAGGTTAAAAAGTAGATAGGTAAGTTAGGGAAATAGGTAGCTAAGTATAAGTACATGAATATTTATATTTTATTTTGGGTTAAATCATTTTTATTGATTCATCCCATATGCTCATCTTTTAAAATATGAAAATGTAAGACAAAACACCTTGTTTATATATTTTTCAAAATGAGAATGAAAGCCATAACATATGGGATAAAAATTTTAGTTGCAAGTTGTTTGTAATTAAACATTTTTAGCTATAAACTATTTGCAACTAAAAAAGTTTATCCCATATGTTTTGGCTTTCATTCTCATTTTGAAAAGTATATAATTAAATAAGTAAGTGAAAACTAACTAACCAATTAATTAACTAATAAAATTAATAATTATTTAATGAATAAAATATAGAAAATTAATTAATAAACTTGCTAGTTAATTAATTAACAACTAAACTAGAAACTAATTAATTCACTTTATAAACTACCCAACTAACTAATTATTTATAATAATAGTCATCAATATCTTATGATTAATGAATTAATTTTTAATAAATAAAAATTAATTCTTAATAAGTACATCAGTCATTTGAATTTTTTTATAATAATATAATAATATTTAAATAATTACTTTAATAATTATATAATTATGTTTCCTATCACTATAATATCATCATCATCATTATCATTATCATCATCATCATCATCAATGTAATAAAATATCACTATTTAAAAATTTTAGTCAAAGGTAATATTAAACTTAGTTTTTTTATTACATGTAATTAATATAAATGTATAATATAATATTAATATAATAATAATAAATGTCATTTGTGATAATTGTAAGAAGTATAATAAGATGGATTGGATAAATTTGTAATATGGGCATAATATATTTAGCAAATATCCTACATAAAATTTTAATATGCCCAAAATATACACTATTTAATGTAACCATAATATCAAGGCCATTTATGCTAATAATAATACTTGAATACACATTTGATATGGTTGTTCATATAAATTCAAAATATACATTTATAAATCCTAATACACCCAACTATATTCCTTAAAATTCACAAAATACACCTTTGTATTGTTGTAATTAAATTGGTCACATTTGCAATTAATGGGACATAAATTGTTTTTCTTGAATGAAAACTAAACTAAATGTTGTTCACATGGAAGGATGAACACCAAAATAGTTGCAAACTAGTTACACTGTAGTTGCAAATATGACCAACACAAAAAATAGTTGTAAAAATGTCCAAATGTAGTTGCAAATAACTAATAGTCGCATGTAGTTGCAAATAGAGTGGTTACATTTTGGCCAATTTCTATTAGTGTAAGTTTATGTTTCTAACATGACCTTTTCAAATTTTGTTTCGAATAATGTATTAAAATAATTTTCTTTATTTTTCTTGAAGGAAGAAAATGCGAAATAAAACTTTTTATAGACTAGATTATATTGACTTGGGGTTGTTGAAATAACATGAAAGTACCCTATAATGTCAAGTACTTGCTTTCAATTAGATGGAATAATGCCAAGTACTCAACATCTTATTTTTCTTATGGGGCAAATCTAGGTTTCAACCACAATGAACTCTACAAAGGTCCCATTTTCTAACTTCACAATGAGTTCCTAAACTCAAAAGTTCATATTTCAAAAGATCATGTTTCCAAGGTTCCTATGTAGATTTCTATTCCATTTGTCCTCTACATGAAAACTTGTTCTCCTAGGTTCACGTCAAGTTTTTAAATGATGTTTTTGTTTATGTCGGCTGATTTTTTAAACCATATTTTGTTGATGTCGATTGTTGAATGTCTTTAATTGTAAAGGGGAAACATGATCAATATTTGAATAAAAGCATCCAATTTAAAATTTCCTTTGGACCACCTCATTCCTTGACTAGAAAAGAAAAATGCCACCTTCAAGCTCAATGTATGTATTATGCGTTGATGAAAATAATCCGTTCACCACATAATAAGAAACAAGTTACATATCAAGTAAAACCTTTAAAACAACATTACATTTGTCATATATTTGATTCCTATCATGTATCTACCATGTTTCAAATTTTCCTAAGATTAGTTTTAGTTTTGGAAAACATGTTTTTGTCATTGTTCATAGTAGGTAGCTAGGTTTCAGAGCATATTATAATGCATTAATTGTAAAAGATACCTCTACAATATTGGCAATGAACACCCATTTGTTACAAAACATGGTGGTTACCAATTATTTTTGCATCTCGCTTAAAATAACATTGTTAATATTGAGTGTATGAATTAGATTAAAAACAAAATTAAAAAAAACTATTCATGAACAAACATAATAAGAAACAAGCTACTTATGAAGTAAGTCTTTTAAAACATTATTAAATTTGGCATACACTTGATTACTATCTTGGGTCAATTTCTATGTTTCTATCATGTTTTGTAGTTTCCTAGTATTAGTTTTAGTTTTGGTAAACATGTTTTTATCATGTTTCCAAGTAGATTTTCAAAACCCATAATCCATAATGTAGCAAATTCCATCAATTGTAAGAAATACTTGCACAATATTGGAACCAACTAACGCCTTGTTTCAAAACATGGTGGCTGAAAAACATTATTAATATTTAGTGTTTGTATTATCGACCATTCATTAGAATAAAACAAAATAAGAAACAAGATACTCATGATGTAAAGTCTTTCATAAAAACATTACATCTATCATATACTTGATCATTATCTTGGCTCAATTTTAATGTTTTTATCATGTTTCATAGTTTCCCAATATTAGTTTTAGTTTTAGTAATCATATTTCTATCATGTTTTGTAGTAGATTTTCAAAACCCATGGTCCATAACATAATAAATTCCATCAATTGTAAAATACCTCTACAATGTTGGCAAAGAGCAACAACTTGTTCCAAAATGCAGTGGCTGAAGAACACTGTGAATATTCAGTGTATGAATTATTAACCACTCATTATAATGAAACATTATTCATCGAATAATAAACAAGCTATTAATGAAGCAAAGTCTCTAAGAGTTGTATTACATCTATCATATACTTGATCACTAATTTGGGTTGATTTCTATGTTTCCATCATGTTTCGTAAGATATTTTCCAAACCTATGGTCCACAACATAGTAAATTCCATCAATTGTAAGTGATACTTCTACACTTACAATTGGCAACAAGTAATGCCTTACTCCAAAACATGGTGGCTGAAGAACACTTTTAATATTCAATGTATGAAGTATCAACCATTCATTAAAATAAAACATAATAAGAAACAAGCTCCTTATGATGTAAAGTTTCTTAAAAAGACATTACATTTATGATATATTTGAACACTATCTTGGGTGAATTTCTATGTTTCTATCATGTTTCATAGTTTTTTAATACTAGTTTTAGTTTTGGTTTGCATGATTATATCATGACGGAATGTATTTTTCAAATCTATGGTCCACAACATAGTAAATTCCATCAATTGTAAGAGAAACCTTTGTAATGTTGGTAACAAGCAACGACTTGTTCCAAAACGACATGGTTGAAAAACACTATTAATATTCAGTGTATGAATTATTAACTATTCATAGAATAAAACATTTATCATCAAATAGGAAACAAACTATTCATAAAGTTTTTGTAGAACAACAATACATCTATCATATACTTGATCACTATCTTGGGTCAATTTCTATGTTTATATCATGTTTCTTTCATATCAACATTATATATGTTTTATACAATTATCGACCAGTGATTAAAATAAAATATTTTTCACAAAATAAGAAATAAGCCTCTTCATTTCTATAATGTGTCATGGATTCTTAACATCAGTTTACGTTTCAAAATTTATGTTTCGTAGGATGCTTTGCAAACCCAAGGTCCAAAACATAATATATCCCATCAATTGTAAGAGGTGTTTTCACAATATAGGTAACAAACACCCCCTCATTCCAAAAGGTGGTGGTTTCAAATTACTTGGAAGAATGCTATACACAAGTATGATCCTAACATGGTTTTGGAAAGTAAGGTTTTTATTTCTATCATGTTTCGTGTCATGTTTTGAACATTTATAAGTTTTGATATTTTTGCAATTTCAAAAAACATGTTTCTTACATGATTCTATTAGTTTTTCTTTTTTATGTTCGTTTGGAAAACAAGTTTTGTATCATGTTTTTCTGACGTTCATGTTCTTACTTTTTTTTCAACTTTGTATAATAAGTTTCAACAATTTTTTCTTTCATGTTTCCAATATTCTAATATTTGTTTACATGTTAAGCTTCATGAGGCATGGTTTATATTGTTTTGATAAAGTTTTTACCATGTTGTTACCATGTTTTAGAGATTTCAAAACATGTTTAATAATTTTTTATTTCATTTTTTAGGGGTATGTTTTAGATGATTTTTCAAATCAATACAAGAAAATTGCTGATGTAACCAAGTTGTAAAATTTCACCCAATGCTCTTGGATGTTTGAGGGTAAGTTAAAGTTAACCCTCAAATTGTCCAAAAACAGTCAAGGACTGGGGGAGGAACATTACAATAGGATAACAAAGCTTCGTTCACCAAAAACATATATGAAATAATGGTCAATAGATAACAATTGGATGTTTGAAGGCAATGGTATTTGTTGTGTTTATAATTATAATCCTATAGACTCTATTGGAAGCATTCTACAATGATTGACTGAAGGCAAGTGGATGTTTAAAAGCAATGAATCAAATATACCATAACATTTCTTTCAAACATCCACCTACCTTCAATCAATCATTGTAAAGTATTTCCAATAGAGTCTATATGATCATAATAAAAAACGCAACAAATCTATGTACAAAAAACTAGTTAAAAACATGGGTTAAAACTTGAAGCAAATGACATTTGGAAATTTACCATTCAACTAGATAGTCGAAACCTATGTACAAAAATAGAAAACCTTTAAAGCTGTTGAAACATGGGTTAAGCCCTAAACCAAACAATATTTAAAAATTACCATTCATGCTAGATAGTCAAAACATGTGTAAAAAAATTAAAAATCTACAAAGATATTGAAACACGTAACCAAAACATGTTTTTAGTGTAGTTAGTCATGTTTTGAATGTTACATTCCGTTGAATCACCTTGCTTAATTGGAAACAAGAAGGGAACCCATATTTCCTTTGCTTAGGAATGTTGTCACCTACATTTTTGTGAGACTACTCCCAATGCTTTTGAATGTTCGAAAGTAACATACAAAAAAATTCGAAACATTATCTAGGAACACCCAAAAGTTATGGGAGAAGCACTACAAGATTATAACTTAGTATTTGTATTAAAAAAAATGTGGATTGTTGAAAAAATGTTTACAAAAACAAAAAAATCAAAAACCCAAATAACAATGAAGGAAATGAACAAGTAAAGAATAAGAAGACGACAACAAACAATAAAACAATGCAAACCCAACAACATGGGAAATGAACACAATACAAGTGGATTTTTGCAAAAAAATGTTTACATAAACAAAATAAATTAGAAACTTAAACAACAAGTGAGAAATGAACAAGTAGAAAACAAGAAGACAATGACAAAGAACAAAACAATGCAAACCCAAACAAACGTAGGAAATGAGCACGATAGAAGCAATAAATTTGTTTTATTTGTGAGCAAAGATTCGATGTGCAACTTTTCAACCTTTGACACAACATGTGTCAATCGCCAAAAAAAGTATAAAAACCAATATCCGCCTACAAACATCAAGAAGTCTCAATAGTATGAAATAAGACATGCTACTGGTTCTTAAAATTGTTCATCCACAACATTGTTGTGCTTGGAAGGGAAAAATGAAAGTGAAAAAAGATGTAGATAAGAGCATGATGAGTGATCTAGTGTGGGTGAAAATACAAAACTTCCATAGTGGCACCATGAACTCTTTTTGTTATCAAAACACTAAGTAAATCTATGGCATGGGAATGACAATGAAGACGTCAAAGTTTGGTGGAAAAATACATGACAATGATGCGAAGTTAAAAAAGGTCTATAACATCGTAGATGGGTCATGGGGCATGGATTGGGATCACATGGGTTATATCAAAGAACTGGTTTTTGCCCCAGAATAACAGTTCGCCAAAATTCAAAGAACCCACCCTGAACCACTGGTTTCTAACTAGAAACCCACCAGTTCTTTGAAATTTTCAAAAACCCAGAACCAGAGGTAATAACAAAATCAAATAACTGCCCAACACCGAGATGCTCATTGTCAGAAGATTAGGTCATATAATGTGGTCAAGAAAATGACATAATCTGCCACCCCAAACCTAAATGTACCAGTGAGAGGCTAGACCCACTGTTGGTCAGTTATTGCTTTCCTTTCATAACCACTGATTCTCAATATCAATTTTTGAAAAAAATAGAATTGCTGATTATCAATTTCATTGTCAAGGTAATAACCCTGATTATCAATTTACTCAAATTTTTTTGGTAACAATCATTGGTTATGCATAAGGGTCGATTCTTAAATACCCAGTTGAGAAATGCTGGTTATATGTTGGTTATAGGGTGTGATTTATATTATATTATTTTTCTGTTTTATTTTGTTTCTATCACAAACATGTTTTAATATTTTAGGATTGATAACCTACCTGGATGATAATTGGGTCATCCAAGTAGGTTATTAAAATTTGAAAATTCAATATTAAGCTGTTATGTTGTTGAAAGCAAAGCCCACCCACCATCCAGTCTGCACAATTGCTGCCTCGGATAGGTTAGGAGCAAACAAGGTACTTCTTGTTGGGTTTGAAGCCCAAGAGCACCTTGTGGTCTGCGAAGAAAACTGCAGAAACAGAGAAGGAGAGGGTCTTGGAAAGAATCAAATGCGAAGAAGTACATACAAGGAGGAAGAAAGAGAAGTTAACAGAGTAGAATTGTAGCTAACATCATCACCAGCACCACCATTGCGTTTCCAATTCCTTGCAACGACTACCAAAAGTCTCTGTTTTGTTCATTGAACCAGAGCTCAGCTTACGGGGGGGTTTGTGAACCTCCTTTGTGTTTGAGCACATTTGGTGAAATCGTAGATTTTCGTTTTGTAGTTTTGTAAGCGTGTGAGGGACTACGTTGGTTGTCCAGAAGAATAAGAACACCTCGTTTTGTAGTTTTGTAAGCGTGTGAGGGACTACGTTGGTTGTCCAGAAGAATAAAACACCTCTGGTGTCGTCTACTTTGGGTTGGTGTTGTTGTGGGGATTATATACTCTCAACTGATAACACTACAATTGTAGAACTTGCGATTACTGGAAACACATTTGCTGCAATAGATGCTCAAGTCATCTTCGAGCTACTTGTGAAAAAAATTCAAGAGGACCAAGATCAGCTGAGACATTGCCATTGCTTTGTGCCTGTTGGCAGTACAGAAGCCCATCATTTGTTGGTAGCCCAATCTCACATGTTGCATAGCAACAAGCCATGGTTTCTGTAGTGCGTTTTTGCCTCCAATTACATCCTTTTGACATGGATTCTGACAGCTGACTACATATCAGGTTTTTTATTTACATATCAAACCAGCTGTGAAGTGTTTTTATCCATTACAGTGTGGATTAAGAAAGATCATTGTGAGCTCTGAAGAAGCAGGTGACCAAAGCTACTACTACTGTTCGCAAGGGTGATTCTGGCCTTCAGAAAAGCTCAAATGTAAAACCAAGTGTATGAGATGGAAGAATACCTTGAGAAGTGAAGTGTGTGATAACCATGAGATACTGGAGAAGCAAATAAAAGCTTGGAGTGAAGAACTGTCCCATTCCTTCAAAAGTTGGCTGTGGCATGGACAGAAGACGGTTCAAGGAATTCTACAATTTGCCTTTCAGTCTTTCCAAACACTGATGCATGTATACTCAATGGGGGACATCTGTGGTGACAACTGCTACAGCTTTATAGTGGTTCTCTAGAATCTATTCCCACATGTGAAACCTGCAGTGCAACAGATGTACAAGATTGATGAGCAGACAACATCCCTTTGAGAATGTCAGGATTGCGGCTGGTAGAATTGAATTTCTAACAACACATTGAGCCTCCAGTAATATGACTATGATTGCATGTGAAGGGTACAGCATCTGCCAGCATGCCAGGAGAAGAGGTGCAAAAATCTTCACTTGTTTGCCAAACACTATCCAGTTCAACATACTTGGGCTGAGGGTCATTTGTTCGTTCAACCCAGCAAGCTGGGAAACTGAGCCCGAAACCTGCCTATCACTTCTAGAAAAACTAGTTTTAGTGATGCTGTGAATTCAACTTCAACAACACACGACTGCAAAGGTAGAAGACAAATGCAACATACTGCTCCTGCACACAGAAACCTGCAACATGTTAACAGCCCCTTTGAAACCTGAAACTGATCTTGAACCAAAATGGGGTCATTTCATTCCTTAAGTCACCACACTACATTTTTTGACTGCATGAAAAGGATGGCTGTTGAATCTAGTCCTACATCTGAAACACAATTGCAATTACTAGACCTCAAGCTTGAAACATACAGGTTTGTCACATGCAATTTGCTATGGACACAAAGGTACCTTCATTTGTTTTATTGCCAGAAACCTTGTAAACAATTCTGACACAAGAGAATGGACATTGGTCATAAGACTGAGTATGACAGCTGTGAGACATGGGCTTCTCAGACCAAAATTTGCATGTCTTCAAGTCAGAAATCTGTTGCAAAGAAGTAGCTACGTAACCTTGCTAGATACACCAGAAAGGAGAATACAATGGTCAATTTCATTGTCCAAAGTTCATTTCACAGTAGCAATAAGTTGTTTGGCATCCAGAAGGTTCCCCAAATGGGATTTACAGCCAGTTTAGAGGTCTGTTTTGATGTTGCCAAAGGGTTTTGTGAACAAGCTCTTCTCACCAGCAAGGTTTTTATCAACAAAACAGTCTAAGTGACAAAATATAGTAGCAGTTAATGGAACTAGGAGCAATAAGTAAATGTGGATTGGAAGTTTTAGTTTCCCTAGAAGTCAAGGTTATGATTCTTTTGATGAGGTATGAAGAATGTAAGAAGAAGGGTGACCTTGAGAGAAAAACAAGGAGCCAGGGAATGTATCAAGAATGGTGACTTGTGAGTTTGTTTAATCTTGTACAATCCCCAATTTGAAAATCCTAATTCCCAATTCTCTAATTCACAAAGTCAAAAAACTGAGTACCTTAAAATTTTGGAGTGTTGTAAATTTTAGGAAACAAAGTGCACTCGAGCATGTCAGTGTATTTTCTTGTATCCTAAACCTTTTCACATTGCCTTAAATTCTTGATTTAGACACAATTTGCCAATCCAAATATTTGCTGATCCAAATCATGCTTTAAATGGTTGAAACGTTTTTAGGAAAAATTATGTTTTGATTTTCTGAAAAGTTATAATTATTTGTAGACTTTTTTTTGTTAGGCATGCAAGCTCACTAACTCTCCTTGAGATATTTTTCAACAATACAGATCATTTAATTTGAACAAGGTTTCATGTGTCAAATTTCACTTTGAATATTTAAAACAACTTATGAATCTCAAGAACAAAAATACACATTGGGAGTCTTGAAAGCCTCCTACTCCTGCACACTTCCTCTTTGTTTGAGTGAATGTCTTGTTTGTTTTTAACCTTGCCACTCCTCATGCTTGCTCTCAACCTGATTTCTTTGTCTATTAAATATGCTAAATTATCTTTTCACCTTCTTAATCACTACCTATACAGGATAAAACTGTGTGATTGGAACATGCAAAAATAATTGACAACTATTGATGTTCCAAGCAATTTTCACATCACATTTATACCATACTTCCAAATTTCCAAATTGCTTGGATATGGTTCTGCTATTCATGTGCACTTCTTACAACATGGCTGTGCTGCAAGTCTGCAACATTGTGTGGACACTCAATGGATCTTATGAAAATGGAACTCATATTGAACCATCCATATTCTCACTCAGTTATTCAGGTGACAGAATTGCAGAATTCATTGATCAGATATGTCAACTACAAGCCTCCTACATCCTAGTCCTGAACCCCAAGTGAAATTGCACCTAAAGGCACCTTAAGCTTGACTGCTTGAGTAATACAGAAGGCTTGAGCAACACACCCTGTTTGCAAGAAATCACTGATCTGGAGATTTTCCACTTACAACTAGCAAAATTGGCTGCTCATGTACAATGGACTATCTTACTCTCCATGCTTAGTTCTCTCAAAATGGCACAACTGCCGGAGCTTGGTGGGCACATACCAAATTCTCAGCCTTTCATTTCTATTAAATAGACCTTCAATATCCCAGCCATTGGCCCTTGCCAGACTGACAAGAGGCCAGTAGCAGGCCTGACGCCAGGCACCAACATTCTCACCCCGTTCCTTGTACACTTTACGAATGGCATTTGATTGCTCTGTGTCCAGACAATGGAGAGCATAGCAATGGACATAATGCCTCATCTTTGGTTTGTTGATATATCCTGCCCCTGCATGCTTGGCATGCCGAAATACTTGATTGGTCACCTGCAATAGAGACACATGCATGTCTTTCTATTTGTTTTGTGGCAGAGACCTCAGGAAAGTCAACTATGAGAGGACATTCGTAACAGGACAGACATGGAAGGAACTTAAGACCACTGATACCTAGAATCCAATAAAATGGGCTCTCAAGGGCCTGCAGAACCCACATTAATGCCACTCGAGTTTAAATCATCTGTACATCAGTGCACATGCATCCTTAAGCAGCATGAAGACAAAAAAATTGCTCATACCTTTATAGGGCACTTCTCACCCTTCTCCTTGGAAATCTGTTGACATTCCACCAGAAATTTGCCACACTGCTCATAAAGATCAAACAAGTAGTCAAGCCCATTCTTTTTACCCCTGACTATGTCTCCTGGCTCTGACACAATGAAAGGATGCTCTCTAGGCCGATCTTCTCCATCCTCTCCTAGCTCTTTAAGTTGTCGCTGCTTCTGCCTTTTCTTTCCAACTACAAACATGGGTCCCTGAGTTAGATTCAACCATGCATCACTTTTTCTCATGCATTGTCCCATTACCAAGGCAGAGGGCTGTTGTATGCAGAGAATTAGGTGGGCCTGGAAGGTTAAGTAGAATGAAGTGCAGGAAATTGAGAAATGCAAGATGAAGAGAGGATGTACCTTTTTGGTGTTGACTGCTGTCACTGCTAGGGTCATCATCAGGGAGATCTAGCAGTCCCACAGTTCCAAGAGAATTGTGTCCTTGAGTATGAAGAAGAGAGGGCTCTTTCAGATTCAAATTGACAGGACCAACTTGTCCTAGTGACTCAGGTGGAAGAAGCATGTTGTTGTTCATTCTTATGTCATTTATCCTTGCCACTGTGATCACCAATCAGAGCAACAAAATCTGCATTGAGTCTGATCTCCTTATAGATGAACATGACAAAGACAGCAGCATGTTTGCAAGTCACATGCACTGCAACTGATTCCTGACCACATGAACTAAAAAGCACAGAACTTGCAAAAAATGCTCAAATCCGACCATCCCCTTGGAGTCCTGTACATTCCATACAAAATTAGACCAAGCTGTATGTATAATGCCGGTACATTTTGTGCACAACTTTTGCAAAGGCAGCAGTTTTCTTGCAGTCACATTCTGAATATCACTATTGCTTCATTCTCAGCCCATTGCTTAAATATCAGGAGTTGTGAAGAAATCAAAGCCCACCTTCTTTTGATGCAGCCAAGGATCTTCCTTCAAGTCTTCTTTTCTTCTCTGATTTTGAGCCAAAGGACATGATTCTCTGCCTCTCAGCTTCATCCTCGATTGCCTTTTTCTCCGCTCGAATTGCTGCCTTAACCCCATATCGCTCTCCAAATAGAAGCTCAATATGAAAATTCTCGACCATGGTTTGGATTACCTCATCCAGCTCTTGCTCAGTCATTCGAATCAATGTATTAACTGTAAACCCCAGATCACTCATCTTGGCAAGGGTGTGGTGCCGCACGCCATAGTTCTCAAAGAGTTCCTCCAGTGTTTTCCCCTCCCGGCGAGGCATGCCTGTGAAGAACTCATACGCGAGAGGACTATCTTTGTGTGCCATTGTGTCCATGATGACAACAGGGGAAGGACAAATCAACACTGAAGACTACAGAACAATTTGAGCATCTTTTAACTGCGCCTGAAAGCAAAGTGCTCAAATTGTTTCTTCACCGCAATCACTCTTTCAATTTGGTGCAATAGCTAGTGTCACTGCCTCAAACCAACCTGGTAGGCTCCTCTTCCATCCTGACGGTCCTGAAATGGCATCTAGCAAAAGCTGAAAGGAAAACCACCTCCTCAGTCATATTATCCCTGTTTGAAACCACAATGCAAGTCACAAGATGCTTCCTTCCCTCAAGTCCTTCCCGTCCTCCTCCTACTTTCCGTCTCGGTTTTCCCTATTCGTCTCCCCAGACGCAATGGATTCTCCCTCCAATGTATTACAATCTCTACCTTCGCGAGCAATCCGGTGCAAACTTCTTTCCCACACACGATCGCAAACAACGAAATGGTCTCTCCCCTGACCCGACAAATGGCTCATTCGGCGAGATTTTTTGGGCGGTCAAAAAAAACACCCGAGGGAGTAGTATGAGGAGGACCGACATGCGAGAGACAACGCAAGGACGATACAAGATACGTCGCAGGTTGACGCTAGAGAAGCTCCAGTGTCACCATCGCCATCGCTGCCTCCTTTGCTGCGGTGGATGCGAGCGACCGCTGGACCAAATAAAAACCCTAATGTGAGCGACCGCTGGAACAAATTAAAAAGCCCAGTGGTTATCCCACGGTCTGGTTACACGCTGCTCGACAGGGCGCATGGATGGATGAAAAATTTCCCCGAATTCTCTTCGTTGCTTAATTGAACACGTTTGTTCTTTTAAACTTCTTTGGTTTGTATTTGTTCCAAATTTCAATCCCTTGATATCACTGTTGGTCTAGTATAGGCATGCGCTTGATATCAACTATCATCCAATGTTCATCCAATGTTCGCAGGATTAAAGTCTCAAATGTTAAATCCAAGGTTTTAGATTTTGGCAATTAGGACCCAACCTAGTAATAAGTATCATTTTGTTGAAATTGGCACAAGAATTGGAGTCTTTGGACCATGGAATTAGTCTTTTGCTAAAATTGAAATTGAAACTTTGAAAATAATGAAATGAAAAATATAGAAAAAAATAATATTCAAAGTATTGTTCTAGTTGAATGAAATTATTTTTGAAAGTAAGATGAAGTTTTCTGAGATTGAAAAACTCTTTATAAACAACATGCCTTTCTTTGCATAGATAACAATTGCAACACTTGCAAAAACTTCTTGCATACATGTGGTTTCCAATTTGCATCATCTTATAAATATAAAAATATTGTGAGAATCACACATTTATTATTTTCAAATTTGTCATACTTGGTAATCAAACCCTGGTGAAGTTTACATAAATGGTACCATAGATTGTTGTTCAATATATAATGTCATTTATAAATAATTCAAGCACTAATTTTTGAGTCGTAGATATTTATTATATAAAATATATTAAACAATTACTTGATGGAAGTTGTTGGTAAATGAACTTCACATTAATCATGAAAATGTGTTGCTAATGATATTGAATCTAATTATATCATGTACATATTTCAAACATAAGATATAGTAATATATGTTTTCAAAAAATCACATTTGTAAAAAGAAATTCAAATTAACAGGCATCAAATATATGATTGATTTCATTGACTCAATGAAGTTGGATGTTTGGAAAGAAATGTGTTCGGACACATATTCCAACCGTTAAAAAAAACATTACTTGTAACCTAGTCATACCTAGATGCATTTAATGGAGGTTTGAAACAAGTTTTGGGCTTCATTGTACTTAATGAGTTGCCAATTGACATATTGATCATTCCATGGAGAATGTTTTCAAATTGACCTCCTTGTGCATCAAGGTTTTTTGCCCATTTGGAAAATTCATGAAATCTAACTTCATTTTTTCATGTTGAAGCATTCCTTTCCATTCACAAATTCAATCAATAACATTCCAAAATTATACACATAAAACTTTGTTAACATTTGATGCAAATTTTGGATCTCAAAAGCCATGTGTGATAACCTAGGAAAAGCAAAAATATCTAGAGTTGATTTTGAAATATAATGTAATCATTAGATAATACATATGGTCATGCATTTAATATACATGTTACAATCCACAAACCCCACCTTGAAAAAGTTATAATACCTATATATAAGAAGCTACAATTTAATATTGAAATAACTTGTTTTTAATTTGCATTATTATGTATGTATATACATATAGATATATAAGATCAAGGCTAGGTATATTGAAACATGATTACTTATTCAATGTGAAGTTCACAAATTATAATATGAAATAAATATATGAACCAATGTAGGATACATGATAAAGTATACTTCACATCATTCCCCATTAAAAAACCTTGGCCAACCAAAAATCTACCAATTTTGTGATATAGTCAATGTTTTAAAAAATCTTTTGCAAATTGATACCAAGATGGAGAATGATTGGATTATATTGATACAAATGTGCTAGTTCTTCAACAAATCTCAAAATTGTGCATTTTTTTTGTTTCAATTCTCAAAATGTTTTGGTTTGTCGTTGAAGATTCATTTATTGAGGTAGAAGTTTGACATGCATTCATAAACCAACAAGTATTTTGAACTTGTAATGCAATGGCTTAAAAGTTGAATCATACATATGTATTAAATTGACCCCATAATGTGTGGCATTGACATGAAATATTGTTTTGCACCTTCATTGTGGAAACTGTTTCATTTTAGAAATTTAATTACTATCTTGTTGCCTTCCAAATTCTCTTTCCCTCAAAGGTTTTTGAAATTTGTTTTTGACCATGAGTTCATCATATATGAAAAAAATATAACTTGAATTGCATTGCAATTCATTATAGTAAACCTTTTTATAATCACCCCATTTTAGTCACATTCTTGTTTGTGTCACGCAATTTTTGATAACCATCCATTTTAGTAAGAAACACCATCCTTTAGAATTACTGTCACACTCGTTAATAGCACAAAATATTTGCAAAGTTTTTTTGTAAATGTGATTATAATGGGGAAATCTAAGGTAAATACTAGGGTTTTGTAATTGTAGTTTGGCCATGTTGGTGTTGCTTTGTGTTCAAGTTGTGCAAACTAACAGCAATGAATCTAGTTGAAGAAGAAAAAAAAACAACTTTCTAATGTTTTCAAGCAAAAGATATGAGAACTTGCGAAGAAAGCAGAAAATTTTAATTAAAAAAATCTAATTGACAAAATACACAAGCTAATAAATAGTGAAGGAGCTCAAACTCAATGTAAATTGTCACATAAAAAAAGTAAAAACCATAACTTGCTTCAAGTCTAATATGCATAGGAGAATTTAGAATAACCCATGATGGAAATTTAATCAACTAGCACCTTTATTCTAGCATAAAAGGGCTATTTTGTAAAAACATTTGCTTATAGTCACAATCTTGTAAGGGTTTATATGAAATGTGACTATACACATTTAAATCACAATTTGTTAGTGTCACAAAAAAAAATGGTCACCAAAGGCATGATTATAAAAGGAGTTTATTGTATATTATTATAGTCATAAACCATCCATTTAAACCATTTTCAAATTTGCAATACAAAATAGTCATTTGGTTGAAGAAAATCAACCTTATCCAAGGCATGGACAATGTTTCAACTCCATGTAACTTTGATACCTTTTGTACACACCAATTCTTTATTTCAGAACTTAAAATGTGAAGTAAAAAAAAAGAAGATGCTTCAAGAGATCAATGTTAATCCAATGGACAATTTCCCTAAGGTCATTTTTTGGATTAGCACTAATCTTATCAACAAACACTTTAGACCAACCACATGTGCATCTAGTAACAATTGTTGGTTTCCATTTATGCCACTATCAATAATCTTTATTGAGATAAGCACAAATTTGATACCCACTAATGAACCCTGATATATGCATACAATTGTAACATAATGATACATTGTTTAATTTGAGAGCTTTAAGCTACAATCATGTTTAATGTCAAGTTGAATATGTTAAAAGAAACAATTTCTTTTTTAATATTCAAATCAATAATGTTAGTTAACATCAAATCCAAAATGACACACAATTGCATGTTAAGATGATGTTAAATGGATGTTAGCTTAAGATCAGGTTCTCAAAAAGATACATTTTGAAATAAAAATACAATGTGAAGTAGTAGCCCATAAAAGGGGGCTTTAGTTCAATGTTAAGTTAACTCACTTTTACGTTAGTGCTAACATAGGTCATTTTGTTTTTGCATGATGCATATAACATTGAATTATTTGGTCCTTTCTATTGGCTTTACATAACATTTATTGAAAAGTTTAAAATCTATGGTTAAATTTAATGTTAACTAGCACATACAGTTAACACCACTTACCAACTAGGACTCAAATTATCAATAATGCTATCTAACAATTATAAATGCAAATGCACCTCAAAATCACAAAATTGAACATTGACTTATCATGGACTTAACACTAGATATGAATCATACTTTATTTGAAGATGTTCACACATGATATTAATTAGTAAATAACATTGCATTATTTTCTTTTAAGTTTGCAATCTACTCCACACATACAAAGATAATCTTTCCCCTTTCTGTTCCAAAAGAAAGTAGCATTTTGAGGAAAAGAAAAACAAGGACGTATGATAAACATCAAGTACATTTGTCATTTTTTGAGACCTTAATTAACATTGATGTTCAACTATATCTACTTTTTTCAAAGACTTAATGTTAATTAACATTGACCAATGACACCATCTTAACATTAACATTAACGCCATATCATGTCACCCAAACCCTAATGTTAGTTTAGGTATGGCCTGGTGGTTAATTATCCCATCCTTCAACACCAGCCTAACATTAGAGTTAACACCAATTGTGACCATACTAGGGGCTAACACCAGTCCTGATTGCCACTTTAGCCCTCTCCAAGTCCTCCAAGATTCCTTAAATGACACTATTAAGGAAAAGTTTTATTTTCCATGCATTCTCAAGGTGAATGCATTATTTGATTCCAGAACATCAGCCTTGCCCAAATCCTCGAAGGTTCCTTGATAGTTGTTTATTGACTTCGTATTCTCAGGTCCAATATCTCAAACACTCAAGTGAACGGAAATCAAGGAATACCTTATTCAAAACTTGATGATGAACAGGCAGGAGGAAGGTGTTTTGCAAAAAGCTGCTTGCAATTGCAGAACAAAACCTTGGATCACAAATGAACAGAGACTTCATGTAAAATAGCCAGCATTTCACAATGGAAAGAGATGGATGAAATGCTTCAGATATGTCCTTGAGACATCAATGAAACTACTACCTAGTCTATGTCAGCATTCAAATGGTCACTTTTAGCAACTCCCAAGGTTCTGAGCAGAGTCCAGAGCTCTCATAAGGACAGAATTGGCACCAGATTAGATGTTATAAGTGGTTGCATAGCAAACGCTTGTCCTCAACAATTTTATCAGACTCATGTTCCTGTGTGCTGGACAGGCAAGGAAGGGGAGGAAGGTCACAAAATACAGGTTCCATGGAAACCTCCAGTGGTGGTGGTGAGTCCAGGACAAAATCTGGTAGTATTGACAGTGTTTCCTTCATCAAACTGCGAACATCCTACATATAAACCCAACCCATGACACACTGAGTTCCAATAAGCATATTGAACATAGACACATGAGGTATATTCAAAACCTCTAAACAACTACTGAGCATTGTCAACTTCAACAATAAAGCTTGATTTCTAAGTCAGTATCACCATAATGATTTCCTTCAAAGATCCAGCTAATTAAGGACAGAAAGCCACAACCTCAGAATGTCGTAAAGACTCATCTACAGCACGTCTCCATTGTCCTGCACCTGCCTCTGCATGAAACAAATGTAGCAATGGCTACTCCAACCCCACAGCCAACCCACTCTCCCAGGTTAGAACCATCTCTCCTCTCCTGTCAACATACCAAAAACCCCATTTATGGCACAAATGGTCTAGACATCATCTCAGCATTCTCAATAGTTTCCTTTCCCAAATCTAGCAGTTCATAGAAGTACATCAAACCTTCAAAACAGTTTTCTATTTTGACAACTTCATAAAGGTGTAGTTTTAAAACCTTTACAAGGTGCCTTATGCTAGGCTTTTTAAACCCATGTTTATGAAGGTTGGCATCTGCATACTCCACATATTGCTCTAAAACCTTGAATCAATGTTAAACATGAATAAAAGTCAGTCCCCAACACAATTTTTTCACTCCACTTTGGCATGCACATCTTTGAAATATCCAAACAGAGAGAAAATTGTATATAAGAAATCGGGCAAGATCAACACGTTTCTAACAAGGTTAAGAAGCCATCATCACGCTTTTGATGGAAAGTGATCTTACTAGAAGATGAGAATTAAGCTGTATCTCACATTCTTCCTTCTCCTTTCTCTCTGATATTGACTACAATTGAAGTGGCTTGCATACACACCTGTCGTCGTGTTAATCCTTGCCTTGCCTCACCGTACACAACATTGTCAACATTCCCTAGTATTGCCCATGGACTGCACTCCAGCAGCAAAAGGACTTGGCAGAATTAATCCAGGTTTTAGGAATGCATACTTGCCTCATTCAGGGAAACCTGATTTTAGTCCTCATGATGTCGAACAACATAAGAGAGGGAGAAACACACACACACTGTTTCTGAATATTTTATGGCCTTGGAAGGATTGAGTTGAAGTGGCTGTCTTTGGCCATTGACAGCTTACCTGTTGTATGCAGCACGCCCAAGCATAACCCCATGTGCGCCCTTCTTTAACCCTTCACACACCTGTCATTTGCATCCGCTCATTGTCAAGAGACAAAAATCCCTTAGAAGTGTTTTAGTAGGCAAAGTTTACTCATGCTTTTGTAGTTCATGTTATAAGAGAGACCTTATGGTAATCCATGGGTCTCACAGACAACATATAATCCCTCACAGTGCCTCACGGATTTTCCTTCCTAAAACTTGAATTGATTATCACTCACACTCTTTATGACCATCCAGAGCTTCAAGTTCTGGATGGAGGAAAAGAACTGATAATCACAACAGATATTGCACTCTAGGTAAACTCTAGAATTTGCAATTTTCAAGCAGTAACCAGGCCAACATATGGCATTATCTGACATTGGGTATGGATTAGGCATACCTGATGAATGTTGTCAATACCACCATTTAAAGTGAACTTCAAATGTGGGAAGTCATTGATCAGAGCATATACAAACTCATACCTATCACACAATTTAGGTACCATGATGTCTCAGGCTCAATAGGAAGTAAAGTTCTTTGTTCCAATCAAGTTCTCACAATCCAGCCCTTTATTTGTCAAAGTCATGGCCCTTATTGGGCTCATAACAATCAGAAAACCAAGTCACAATCAAAAAAAGCACAAGACTCAAGCCAAATCCAAATTAGAAGGAAGCTGAAGCCTGCAAAGAAGAGGAGTCTCCAGTAAGCACTTCACAAACCATACCCATCTCACATCTCAATGGAACAATTAAAGCAGATGGCTTACTTGAGAGGGGGAATGGTGCGGTTTGCTGCAGGGCTCAGACCTTTCAATATTGCTTTACGTGAATGTATTATGAAGTGTTCTGTTGGTGACATCGAAGCCACAGTTGCAACAAAATTGTCTGGAAACAAGCCACTCTCAGATTCTTGTATTGACCAAAAACTTCAAGGATGTATGCAAGGACAATGAAATTTCTTGGCTGATGTTTATATTATCCTAGAGTTGGCCAGGCTACAAGATCCTACTTGTTGGCTGCACAATGTAGTCCCACCAATTTCAAGCTTTAATATCATTATATCAATATGCTCCAAACCAAGCCAAAGTTGACAATATTCAGAAAACACACATTCCATGTACAAGTGGTCATCTCTGCATCTGATTCTGAACAAAAAGAAGACAATAACAACATCACTGGAGCACCAAGCCATATCCATGACACTTTTCGCCTAAGACACCAGTCCATTGAACTTGAGGTGCCTCACTTTCAAAGTTGCCTTTAGAAGTTTTGTTGTACTTACAGAGGAACTCATAAGTGTCAAAATGATCAACACCAATTCGGCACTTAACTGTCACAGGAATACCAGGGCAGCCTTCAGCAATGGCTGCCAAAGCTCGCCCAACCAACTGCCAACCATCTCATACACTTCAACCATCAATCCATAGGGCTCAAGAACAAGAATGAAGAATGTTCAAACAATTTCTCTTGCTAGCGTTGGAATGAAAGCTGTCCATAATGCATCAAACTGCCAATATCTTATTAGCCTATGCAAATGCAATCAAAAAGTGAGCAAAGTGTTAGAAAATAGTCCTCAAAGGTGAAAAAGTCCATGTAGCAAATGAGATACCTGAGGGTCAAGCATTAGACTAGCACCAAAACAACCATGGCCTGCAACTTTATCACTTGGGCAGCCACAACTGCAGACAGAAAAACAAGAGTTATAACAAAAAGGAAGCCCTCAAAAGAATTCAAGCATCATTAAGAGATCAAAATCATGCCCTTTCCTCAATTGGTCAAGAAAAGACTAAATGCTGTCATTGCAACTCAAATCTATGGTGGATTGGATGGATGGACATTAGTGGCATTTTCTAGAGCTCTCCCACATGAACATCAGCCCATGATTCTAACAGACTATATACATTTCTCATGAAAGAAAAATAAATGAAAAAATTCCTTTCCCATGTAGTTGCCAACACAGAAGAGTTTGAGGAATCTCACAGATAATTGAAAATTGGGAAAACTGCCTCACTTGATTCTAGTAGGCAAAGAGACAAAGACCAGAACTCATAACATGGAGGGGGAAAGAAAGCACACTTTAAGTTGATTTCATCATAACCATATGTTTTAGCAAGCTGTGCTGCCTTGGACAGCTTCTCAGGGCTACTACCACCTAGTTGAAGCACTATTGGATGCTGAAACTCTGGATATTCCAACATCCTGTCCTGCCCACATGCAAAACTGTCATTCATCAGATAGAAGAAAATAGTAAAACGAACTGCGTGGATCTGGTATAATCAAACTTTCAAACATTACTTGACAACTTGCTGCCAACAACCACCCAAACATTTGTTGAGCTTTCACTCACAAGGTTTTCCTGCTGGTGATTTATGGCATCTGCAACAATCATTTCTGTGTACAGCCAAGCACGTCTAGAAATAAGGCGGGCAAGTGTGCGGTAATGGTTATCTGTCCAATCCATCATCGGTGCAACACTGCTCTGGACAACCCCACCCCCACCTTCATTGATCAATT
>Ga0116227_10004623_pt1 | contig 29742 bp, 39 predicted proteins | sample S1TSphgellanicum_FD_89693 | JGI IMG/M metagenome (GOLD analysis project Ga0116227, IMG submission 89693) | Host-associated microbial communities from peat moss isolated from Minnesota, USA - S1T2_Fb - Sphagnum magellanicum MG | ecosystem: Host-associated > Plants > Peat moss > Unclassified... | reverse complement strand
TTTTATCGACACTCTCTGACTCGACTTCGTGTCTTGTACGGATAGGCGGAGCCGGGCCGGAGGCTCTGGTGCGGGCGAAGGGAGTCGAACCCCCACATCTTGCGATACTGGAACCTAAATCCAATATATGAATGACAAATCATTACAAATATTGTATCATATCAACCAGTTGCAAGCTAAACCGAACCAAAACCTACCGGACACACCGTGGACACAAACGCGGACGTCGTGGCCACAAACGGCGAAGCCCCTTTGATTAAGGGGCGCGCCATAACCGAGGGAGCATGTGATGGCTAGCCATGAAATGTTTGACGGTCGTTTGCGCGTCTACCGGCGGGGCAATGGCAAGTTCTGGCAGTGCGCCGCACGCGTCGGCGGAAGACGCTTTCGCGAAACGACAAACGAGGAAGGGCTGGAGCAGGCCAAGCAGATTGCGGAAGAGTGGTATCTCGGTCTCAGGGGCAAATTGAGGAATGGCGAGATCACCCCGGACGAGCGGACTTTCGCCCACGCAGCCAAGGAATATCTGCGTGAGGTCAAGGTGCTGACTATAGGCACCCGCAGACCGAAATACGTCGAACTTCTCGAACTACGAATGAACCGTCACGTCCTGCCTTATTTCGGCACCAAGCCGCTCTCAGCAGTCAACAAAGGGCTGGTGCAATCTTACCGCGTCCAGCGTGCTGAGGAGACAATCGCAAAGACAGGCAAGCCGCCAGCTCGCAGCACGATGCTGCAAGAGGTGGTCCATATCCGTCAGGTTTTAAAGTTTGCGGAGGGGCGGGGCTGGATACCTTATGTGCCGAACCTCTCAGCCCCGTTCATGTCCCAAGGCAAGAAGGGACGCCGTGCCTGGTTTTCGCCCGAGGAATACGAAAAGCTTTACAAGGCAAGCCGCAGACGGATCATCGAAGGAAAACGGCCGGGCTGGAAATCCGCCTACGAAGACAATCACGATTTCATCCTGCTGATGGGCAATTCCGGCTTGAGACCCGACGAGGCATTGCGCCTCGAATTTCGCGATGTGAAGGTCGAGGAGGATTACGCAACCAAGCAGACTATCCTCGTGATCGATGTGCGCGGCAAGACCGGAGTTGGCTTTTGCAAAACCACGAGAGGCGCAGTCCATCCGTTTACCCGACTGCGCGAACGGCGCCTCGCAGAGCTCCGGCTATTGCATCCGGAAACGCCAGAAAACCACTTGCAAACGATCCTGGACCGCACCCGGCTCTTTCCCAAATTTCATCGCGAACTCTTGAACAAAATCCTTGACGAAGAGGGTCTGAAATTTGACCGCGATGGTCGGCGGCGCACGGCCTACAGCCTGCGCCACACTTATATTTCCATGAGGCTGATGGAGGGCGCCAACATCCACATGCTGGCGAATAACTGCCGGACCAGCGTCCAGATGATTGAGGAGCATTACGCGGCCCACATCAAAGACCGCTTGGACGCTGCGGCGATCAATGTGCAGCGGCCAAGAGCCGCTCGTCGCAAGAAGGCCGAGGCCCCGCCGCTGTCTGACGAGGGCTTGGTCTAGGTTCCATAGCGTTTGCAGCAATGTCTTGCCCATCGCCCCGGCGTCGATATAGAATCCCTCGGAGTGCGGCTATGGCGAAATTGGTAGACGCGACGGTTTTAGGTACCGTTGGGCAACCTTGGGGGTTCGAGTCCCTCTAGCCGCACCATATCGTTTGAATACAGGCGCATCGAATGTGCGCATGGGCAAGAAGTGAGCCGGAATCGGCATGCCCTTGCCCTCGCGAAGGCCAGCCCACAGGGGCTGGCCGGTGACCGCCAACGGCCCGAACGGGCCGTGGTCATCGCATACCACCAAACTCCGAACGCAACCGAGTCGCCATCTCGTCTAAGCGACGATGGCAGACTTCTCATGGTAACCGCCGAACGGCCAAGAGGCGAACCTGTGGCCGGCGACCAAGCCACACTGATTCTCAACGCGAGCATGATGTCGGGATCGAGCAGTCGCAACGGTTGCGCCGAAAACTTGCCAGCGGCGGCCAATCGTTCCTTTCACTGCTGTTGCCAATGCGCCGCCGGTGCTTCAGAATTGGCAAGGCTCGCCAAGCGAGCTGGGAATGCGCCGAGCTTCAAGCGCCTCCCAGCTTGGCGTCTTCCCTAACCGCCGCGCCGCTGGCTGGTTCGAAAACAAGGACTTAGCAAGCTGCGGAAAAACTGAGCACAGAGGTTGAATTGAGTAATATTTGGATCGTTTCGCCGTATTTGGCGAATCAATGTTTCGCATCATCCCTTTCAGGCAATGCAATCTTGCGCTGGTTCGTCGTCAAAATCGTTTTTCTGCAGCCTGTTAAAGAATCATTTGTTCCAGCCGCAAATATCATGCTGTATGGCAATTATCTTGATCGGCCTTTCGCTGGCGCTAGGTTACAAGCGCCGTTGTCCACTGCCGTCGCTAACGCCCCCTGTAGCTGCTCCAATGTTGGAGAATTTCCACCATGTTTGCGAAGAAAGGCGTCATAGGTATCACGAAGGCAACTAGACATCGCAGCCGTATCGTCTCCATAGACAAGACCCAATTTGGCAACGACATCCGCGATTTCACGAAATTTTTTCTCGTCAATCTTTTGGTGTAGAATATCCGGAACGCCGGGAATGGCATCAATTATGGATAATGTCGCAGCCGCCTCGCGTGCTCCATCTTTTGCGCTATTCATAGTAAAAATCTAATTTTGATGTTAATTCGCTCATATTATAGCAATAAAAACGATTAATATCCATAAAATAATTGATATTATTAAGCCAATAAATTTTATTGGCTTTTCTTCTATATCCATAGTTCTAATAATAAAAGGAAGCAAAAAATCAATTTTACTTGCCAATCTTGCCGCTAGAGAGCCACAAGCGACCCCAAACATCCAAATGGATGTAAATTGTGTTGATGCGATTATTGCTAAAAGAAAACAACCAAAAGTCTGCATCGGGCTAATTTTATCTGAGTGATGAAAAATCATCGTGAATACTGACATTCCGGGAATCAGAATTCCTAATAGATAGGCTTTCAAACTATATGAATGCAAATCGATGTGATTCGAAAATATAATTGACGGACCAAATGTTGTTAGTAGAATAAATAATTCAGAATAGGTTGCAAATATAAATCCTGACATAAATACATCTACAAGAAACATTGATATAATATACCCTAAACTATCCGATCCTTGAATATTACGTATTATCAATCGACCTTTCCATATCGATAAATAATCTGGTATTGTTGAGAATAAAACAAACAAAATTATCAGAAAGAAGGTGAACAATAAGGATATAAAAGGTTTTTGTACGAAGGCAAATAGCGTTACATCCCAGAGATTCCGGGTTGTTGTCAAAGAAGCGCCAATTAAAATGACAAGAACCCCAGATACGATACAAGATCTTCGAAAGCACTTAGTCGACCATTGTGTTTTTGTAAAAATAACTTCAAACATATAATTAATGAATTTACTAACAGTAGAGATTTTTACGGATATTTTTTCTCGCGTCAGCAAATATAGCGCGATGTCCTCTTTTGCGCTTGATCGGACGTGGCCATCTAGCACTGAAAAAAGCGCATAAACGGTAGCGCTGACGCTCGTGCTGGCGAAAATTGACATACCAATCATATTCGTTCTCGGCGGCTCGTATCTGACCCAAGGAAATTGCCGTAATGGCAACATCACACCTCAACCGAGGCACGTAGACGTTGCCCTACCCGAATGTCCAAGGCCAGTATTCTTACAATCCATACCATGTCGTTATCGGGCCGTTTCGTGTTGCGCTCGACCACCGAGAACGCGGCAAGCTGATCACTTGCCGACGTCCGGTAGCCTCATGGCTGCCGGATGATACGCACCAATCGCAGGAATCGAGGCGCCTTGGCCGCTGCACGTTGTGGGCTATACCGACCCAATCCGCGTCAATGCGCGGGGGAACGAAAACCGGCGAAACCGCTCGCTCTTGTCCGCAATGCTTGACGAACGGGCAAACCGACTGTGTGCGATGTACGCCCGGCGAAACCGCCAAGGCACTGGGAATTTGCTCCAATGTTAGCGCGCTCGGGCCGTCGTGTTACAACGCCTGCAAAACGGGATCGTGCGGGGTGGCGGGGATAAATTTAACATCCTAAAAGGAAACGGGATGGTTTTGAAACTCTTGGTATCGATGGAAATGCAAAGCGGATAAAGCTCTTAGCCGTTCTAACTCACCAAGGAATTGGGCAGTCAATATCTGGCTATGATGCGTCTGTATATTGGTCGCAGCCACCAGAATGGCCCTGCCTACACCGGTCAGCCGGATAAAAGCTTCCAATGCATGCGGATCGCCGATAGAATCAGCCGGCCAGTCCTCGCAACGCCTGACCAGAGCCTGTAGCATTACGGTATCCCTTGCGCGATCTCGTGTGCTCAGTTCCGACGGTGCGCCACATCGCCCGGCGAATTCTTCAATAGCTTCATGCACCAAGTAGGCCAAACGTGACGCCGTAGCTCGCCAGCGGCGCTGGTCGATCGCACCGGCAATGCGTGGCGGCAACACCCCGGCGGCAATAGCCGCAAGGATGGCGACGGTCGATAGCAGCGGGCCAATGGCTTGGGCTATCGTTGCCAAATCCGTCCAATTGATTGCGTAGGCCACGTGATTCATACGGCGAGTGTCTCTGCGTTAGAGGCTATCAAGGTTGTGCCCCTGATTCCCGCCCCATGTCCACCGCCAGACCACTCCGCTGCTTCTGTATGGCTGAGCGTTGGGGCAGGCCCGCCGGGCATCAACCCAGCTCGCTTCCGCGCCTTCGGCTTGTGCAGCTTCACTCCCTTCGGGCGCGGCGCGGGGTGTGACGCCCGGCTCGATGGCCTGCCCCGATTGCTCCCCATGAAGCCGCAGGATGGTCCGGCGGCGGACACCAAAGGAGCAGATCATGACCACACAAACCAACACATCCAGCATCAAACCGACCCATCGCCTCTACATCGTCACTGGCACCGGAAAATCCGCGACATGGCGCGATATCGGCGCAGCTTGGCCGAACAAAGACGGCAAGGGCTTCTCCCTCGCCTTAGATGCACTGCCGATCCAGGGTCGCATCGTCATGCGCGAAATCTCGGAGAAACCCGCGAGTGAGGGGGGGCGCTAATGGCCTCCCATTCCCCGGCCCTGACGGGCGGCATGCCGCGCAACCAAGTGTTGCGCGGCGATTGCGCCGAGGTGATGCCCACCCTCCCCGAGGGCAGCGTCGATTTCATTCTCACCGACCCGCCGTATATCGTGTATTACCGTCCGCGCAGCGGCAAGGTCGTTGCCAATGACAATGGTGCGGCATGGCTTCGACCGGCAGCCGCGCAGATGTATCGCGTCCTCAAACCGGGCGGCATGTGCGTCAGCTTCTACGGCTGGACCAAGGCCGATTTATTCATAGGTGCGTGGCTTGCCGCCGGGTTTCGGATCGTCGGCCACATCGTGTTCGTGAAGCGCTACGCATCCAGCACGGGCTTCATGCGCTCCCAGCATGAAATGTCTTACCTTCTCGCCAAGGGTTCGGCAGCGTACCCCGCCAGTCCTATCCCGGACGTGATCGCGTTCGATTACACGGGCAATAAACTGCACCCGACCCAGAAGCCGATCGCTGCGCTGCGCGCGCTCATCGAGAGCTTCACAAAGCCCGGCGATATCGTGCTCGACCCATTCTGTGGTTCGGGCTCGACCATTGTCGCGGGCCGCGACTGGCTTGGCATCAAACTTGATGCCAAGCACCACCGCACGGCGTGCGATCGGATGCGCGAATAGGGACTTTGCGGGGCCGTGCTGTCGCTCGCCTACGATGGCAAACTCATCGTCGAACGCGGCCCCGTTCGCCCTGGTGATGTTCGCCACAATCGTGCGGATAACAAGCGTCACAGCCAGATGTTGGCGCCAACTCAAAACCGCCCAGCCTGTCAGCCAATCTCACCGAATCGCTGACCGCCGAACGCACGGCAGCAATAAACCTGGACGATCTCAGCTTCTCCGCTCCGATCGTAGCCGGCCTCATCGAAACCAAAATGATCTGGAACTGCTAATGCAAACGGCTCCGTTCACGAGCGGGGCCTTGTGCAGAGCCAATATCGACAGCGAAGTCATCGACCATCTCCTAGGTGCAAACCCACGACCCCACAGAGACGAGGTTAGATTTTACCAACCGTCGTTTAGTCAAATCAAAGCTCTACTCTGCTTAAATTATTGACCGACATTTTACCTACCTCGAACGGGGGACGCACGGAGCCGGAGGTAATCAATCCATAATTTATCTATATCAGCTGCCCTCATCGCCTCTGCGAGCAGTTCTTTTTCGTTACCTTCTTCGAAGGCCTTGACTATCTGGCCGCCAGAGAATTTCACTTGGCTATCATTCACAATTCTGCCAATAAGCTGTTTATTGGTGTGAGGGTCAACATCTGGAAATAGGTCTTTGAATTTTTCGTAAAATGATTTTTCTGATTCCATAAATTCAAATATTAATAATTATTAGTATAATTATTTATTTCTGGGTCTCTTTCGACGTATTATAGCTGGTTCAGAGATTTTTTGCAAGTATTGTCCGAAATAATACTCTATATTTTGGTGGTTGTGCTTCTTGGATAGTACAAATATTGGCCTCGCGTTACTAACGCTCTGATAAGCATTCGGCATCACGACCATAAAGCCAGTTGGTAGATCTGGGTCGATAAACGTAATAGATATAGGAACAAACTCTACATAATTTATCCGTAATTGCGATCCTATTCCGCATCTATCTGCCCATTTAGGGAGATCGATAAAGAATCTTGTTGCCACTTCCAGGTCAAACTTATATCTCTGATTTGTAATATATGACCACGTCTTCACCGCGTGACTTGCGTTTGAATCACATAATAGTATATCGAACTTGCGTGATTTATCTCCGGAGAGGAAATTGAGTAATGATTCTTTAAATTTTTCTCCATTATTTACCAAATAAAAATGGTTTTGTGCGGCAATAAGCACATGAGACCTAGCCTGCTTGATGACGCTAAAAAAATCGTACGGCGTCCCGCCAATTCCGGCCGCTGCAATAACTGGAGATGTATTTCTATGGTTTTTTGTTCCCATTAATTCCTCTGGCGCAGATCGCGATGTTCTAAATTCGTCCTCCATTAGCATGGTCACGAGCGCCTGTGTAACTCTCCCATTTAGATAGTCTCCGTCGAAATTTCGCAGAACTTATCGGAACTTGAAATTCGCATCATCGTTATCGTAATATATGATTGCCCTAATTTTATCCGTATCAAAAAATAGATACTTCTTATGAAGTGCCAATATTATAATCGCCTTCCCCAGAGCTTGAGCAAATCCCATCTCCCAAATAACGTTTGGATTCCATTCCGTTATATCGATAATGCATGCATCCGACTGCCTTATACCATCTTCTATTTGCTTGCTTATATTACCAGCTATAGCGAATTCATCGGCAAATAAAGCCGTCCCGCGTGCTATATTAACGGCCTTTCTAATGTGCTCCCGTACGCCTCTGAAGTCCGCTGCAGATGGCATCATTACGAAAAATTCCATTTTTTATGGCCCTCCGTCTATATCCCATCGCTCCAATATACATCAAATGCAGATCGCTTGGCGCACCCCACTTGGCCGTATCAAGCGTCCGCAGCCAAGGTGTTTGACGACGCTCTATGGCGGTCGCCACCTTGGCCAGATTACGCCCCCGAGCATCTACGGTCTTCGAGTAGAGAAGCACCGTCAATTCCTTTTCATTGAGGCTGACGGCCGTCATGTGCCTGTATGCTTGTTTTACTCAGTAGCGGCGCCAATCTGGCACTGCGCCTGGCGCCCATTCTGCGCGGTAAGCCCGCGGATTTCGAAGACGGTCACGCGGTCATTGCGGGCAGCGCCAGCCATACCGCTCGAAAATCGCCGCCGCCGACTTATGTTGAGAAATATTGCAGGCAACGGCAACGCCGCCTGCCAAGTTGGGGCACACGGGCACAGCCCCTGATCGCAATGCTTATCGGCCCTTATCGCCCGGTTCTCTGCGTTTTCGAAGGTAATCAGCACTGGCGAACGAGTCTTTCATGCGAGCCTCTCCCCGAGAGCCTGGTGGGTCGGCTTGACCGCGCACCAATTGGGCATGCAAAAGTTTGGTGCGGCTATCCGCGCGGGCAAAAGACAGATCGCTTCCCCTCACATCAATCCCGCGCATCTGCGCATTTTGGATCGACGCTCCAGCCATCATGGCTTCGTCCATGATGGTATTGCTGAGATTCACCTTGCGAAGGTCAGCACCGCTGAGATCAAGTTGAACGCCACGCTCACCGTTGCTCTGAAGCCATTCATGGTGATCTCTAAGTATTTTGGAAATATACTCTGAACGTGGTAGTGACATACAACTGCATTATATTATATTTTTTCAGCTCAATCCATCATATATTTGCAATGAAGTTTTTGTTATCTATTTGAGTAGCGTCGAATACGCCCGATTTTACATATTCACCGTCTGCCAGTAGCTCGCAGTAGAAGCGGCATGACGGCATAACCCCCTCGGCTTTCACAATATAAACCGATCCGGTCATATACCAGATATGGCTGTCCGTGGTGAGCGGCCAAAGCCTATCTATCGTGCCGAACATCATTCCGACGCCAGCGGCCTCCTTCATCACGAAGTGTATGAAGGTTCCACGCGTAAAAACCGTGCCTTCGTGCAATACATATAGCACAGATGTTCCGTCGCTCTGTGGAACGGCGCGCACCTCTGCAATAAGGGCGTCTGTGCCCTCAAACCATATCATCAGGCCCGAAACAAATATCGTTTCACCGTTTGGTTGGCAGGACGCATCGCGCCGATACATCGTATATGAACCGGTGAGGTACGGAGCAAGGCTCTCAAGAGTGAAGGACGGGAAGAGGTCGAATTTTTCCGAAAATTTTTCGGTCAAAGAGGCATACAATGATCGCTTAATGACGGGAAAATCGGGGGATTTACTCACTCCATCCGAGTCATCCATCGGATATTTCGAATTTATGTAATCCCATATCACGGAAAGCTCGTAGATTCTGGCAGTGTTCTCACCGCTCTTGAATTTATTGAGTGTTGCGATGGAAATTTCTAACTTTGGTCGCAGTTCATTTTTCGCCAAATTTCGTGCTTCATAGATAATCTTTTTGGCGGACAGACGGTGATCACTCGCCAGGCGTCGGAGACGCACTCGCAGGGTCTCCAAATCGCGCGCGGGGTCAAAGGGTTCCATCGCATTCGCCCCAACTGAGCAAGGTTGAGCGCAACTAAGCAGAACTGAGCAGACGCTTCAAGCCCACTGAGTTTTCGGTGAGGAGGGATCGAGCAAAAGATAGCAGGGTTCTGACTGGTGGACCAAAACAATCCACAATATTGAGCTCCCATATCGAGCGAACCTCGGTCCTCATGGCCAAACGGAGAATATATTATGAATACCATCGGTGAAATTATCGGAGAGATATTTCTCTTTGTCGTCATCATGTTTGCGCTGTTGATAGTGCTTTTGATCGTCATCTCAAAGTTGCCCAACGATAACCCGCTCAAGCGCATTCTAAATGCCTTTTCGGTTCGGGTCGGCGTCACTCTTGGCGCAGGGGTTGTAGCAATTCCGACGGAGTTCATTCCGGGCATCGACCTGATTTACGACATCGGCGTTCCGGCCTTCCTGGCCTACTTCTGGTACACCTTCTTTCGCGATGTTGTCGCCATGGCGCGAATTGGCGCACCTCAAGACCTAACCTCGCGCCAGTCTACGCCGCAGAAGCCACGCCGCATCCCCTGACACGCATCGCGCCACTCGCGCGACGATGCCTAGCCCGCCCCTGAGGGCTGGCCTCTCTGCCGAACGCTGCAGTCCTGAGAGCCCAATCGACGTCATCACGCGCCCGGCGCGGGTGGTTTCGTGCGTGCATTTTTTCGAAGGAATGGACCGATGTGCACGCATGATTTCACGGACACAGGACGGGATGACGCTCTCGTGATCTGCCCGCAATGCGGCGGCAGCGATTACAAAGACAATCGTATCGACGAAGCGCTCTACCGCGAGGCGGCCAAGGAAGCGCCCCGTCTGCGCTTTGAGGGCAAAATTGACGAAGCGGTCGTGGCGCTGACTGCGCTTTACGCTATCCGCATCGTCAATTTTGTGCGCCCTCAGTGGCGCTGCGTCTGCGGTGCATCCTTCGATGGATATCCCAAGCCCGCATGTGCATCGCCACGCTGGAAGACCAGGCGGGCGAGATGATCAATGTCACGCCAGCGCCAATGCTTGCCCGGCCCGTTCGGCCGTAACCGGCATAGCGACACATCAGCGCCGCCACACGGAGGATGCCATGTCACGATGGGCCAGTTCACGTTCGATATCGCGCAGATTGATCAGCGCTATGCGGCGGTCAAGCGAGCCCTCGGGCAGTGTCGCAAGCGTTGCCGCAATTGCCTCTGCCAATAATTTGAGGTGTTCTCGAGTGAAACGCATCAATTCCCAACGGGTCAGCACTCTATCCATAATATCCTCCATCGCTTTCTGGCCGCGCCCATCGCGGCCCTCCTTCGGGTCGCTTTCGCGCTGGAAGAGGCGGCTGCACCGTCAGGCCGCAACGCAGTGGAGGAGCGCTGTGCGCTTGCAGCCCCAAGCCGATGCTCAGTGCTTCCTTGACCGTATGGAGGGCCGCATGGGCAGGCACTTGGATGGAATTGTCATTGTGGAGGTGCTGTCCCGTGGTCGGATGCCTCTCACGAAGAACGCCGTGATTGGCGTGCGTGGTTGCGGTGACGCAGCGAACCCGCCCGGGACATCGGAAGCTACCGGTTCGCCCTCAATCCAAATGCAGTTCGCCCCAAGTCAGTGAAATGGATCGCATCATGAGGTGTTAGGCCATGCCCAGTAAATTTGATCCACAGCGCGTGCTCATCGATTGGAAAGACAGCACTGGCTTCACGATCGCCGACGCCACGTGTGGGGTCTGCGTCACGGGAGCCACGGGCTCCGGCAAGACCAGTGGGCCTGGGCAACTCCTCGCCCAGGCCTATCTGCGGGCCGGATTTGGCGGTCTTGTTCTATGCGCAAAGGCCGATGAACGAGCGCAATGGGAAGCGTGGGCGAAAGCCGCTGGTCGGGGCGCAGATCTCGTCATCGTAAATGCGGATGGGCAAGCACGCTTCAACTTCCTCGATTGGGAAGCGTCTCGCGCCGACCACGGTGCAGGATTCGCCATCAACGTCGTGGCGCTGCTCGACGAAATCGCAGGCGCCATTGACGGAGGTTCGGGGTCGGGCGACGGCGGCGAAAACGCCTTTTTCCGCTCCGCTCACCGAAACCTCCTCACCAATCTGGTCGAATTGCCCATATTGGCAGGGATACCCGTGTCGCTGCCACTCATGCGGGCCATCGCCAACTCCGCGCCGCTGAGTCTCAGCCAGCGCGATGATCCCGAATGGCAGAAGACCAGTGCCTGCTGGCGAATCCTGCGCGAGGCCGAGGCAGCGACTAAAGATGACGCTGACGCGCGGTGGGATTTCGAGGAATGTCGCAGCTATTGGGAGCATGATTTTCCGGCGCTGAGTGACCGGACCCGCAGCATTATCACGTTGATGTTCGGGGTGCTGGTCCGACCCTTCATCACGCGGCCCTTGCGGCGGCTTTTCTCCGAAGACACCACCGTCGTGCCGGAGGATACATTCATTCACGGCAAGATCGTCATCGTCGATCTGTCGGTGGCGGAATATCGCCTCGCCGGACGCGTGGCCGCCCTGGCATGGAAGTGGTGCTTTCAGGTCGCGGTGATGAGGCGACGCGCAGTCACCGCTGACGATAGGCGAGCCTTCCTTTGGTGTGACGAAGCACAGGCCTTCACTACCCCACACGACACGGAATTTGCCGCCGTATGCCGAAGCAGCGGGGGGTGTATCGTGTACCTGACGCAGCAACGCGAAGGCATTCGCCGCGTGCTCCGCAGCGACGACGCGACCGAGAACCTGCTCGCCAACCTTCAAACCAAGTTTTTCTGCCAGAACACCGGCGCGACCAACCATTGGGCGGCCAATTTGATTGGCGAGCGCCACGTTAAGATCACAAGTACCAGTATAGGGCGGAGCGGCCAGCCGGGCAGCGATATCGGTCAAGCCGAGGCTCAAGGCCAGGCAGGAATCCAGCGGAGCGAACAGAAGCGGCATTTTCTCGAAAGCAGTGCCTTTCAACGTCTCCGGCGCGGCGCCCCCGCCAACAACTTCGAGGTCGAAGCCGTCGTCTACTGCGGCGGCAAGTTGTTCAGCCAGGGAACCGGTGAGCCCCTGCCTTACAAACTGCTCACATTCAGGCAACGATAGGGAGAACTCCGATGGACACAATCCGCGTACTTCCAGTCAATTTCCACAGCGACGAATACGGCGGCGTCTCCGCGCCCCCGTCGTGGCTTACCCTTCCGGGTTATACAGTCCTGCCGATTCTTCGCGGCCCGATCGGCATAAACCATGTACATCCGTGGAAGGTGCTCATACGGACGCTGGGACTGATATTTCTGCCCGCGTTGTTGATGGCCTTCATCAATGCGTTCATCCCGCCCGCCAATCGAACGAGCACAGGCCATGACGCCCTGACGCTTTTCGCGTTGGCTTATATGGTCATTTCGCTGGTCATATTCTCGCGGCGCTGGTTGGGCCAGCGCCGGGGCGAAAAAATGCACAGTGCGGAGGCTGGATATTCCTGGCTGGCTCAGCGCACCACACTGCCGGTGGTGCTATGCGAACAGGTCATCGTCCCCGTCATGGTAGCGGCGCTCGGCTACGTCGTTGCGCATACATTTTCCTTCGAGCTGGGCTGGTGGCTGGTCGCGGCAGGGATCTCGCTGTTCATCATCGCGCGGTGGGAATATCGCCGTGTGTGGGCCCAGCACCAGTCCACAGTCGATGACCTTATCCGCGCCAGGGCCTATGAGGAAAGGGTAGACCGTCAGGAGGCTCAGAGGGCCAATCCCTACCAAGCGACCGCTGATGCGATATACGCGGATTGGGTTCGCAACTCTGCCTCCGGCGAGCCGGACCGTTAAATGGGCGGCACCGGCATGTCCGTTTCGGCGAAATACGCCCCGTCACTGGTCGATTCGTGCCCGGCAGGTCGAACCGGGTCGCGGCACGATAATCCCGTCGTTTCGGCGCATTGGAGCGGCCTCAGCGCCGGTCTGAGCGCCGAAATGCTGGACAAATTCGCCCCAATATTGTACACTCAAAATTGTGGATTAGGTGTGTTGACAAGCGGTGGGTTGTTTAACCGCGCTGCGGCTACCAACCCGCTTGCAAGGGGGAGCCGCTTCGCTCTTTCCCCGCTTGACCCCCTTCCCGAGCAGGGAGCTTTCCCGCCCCCATGCACCCCACGACCAGGGAGCCTTGCCCCTTGGAACCCGCGCAGGGGACCGTCCGTCCCCAGCACCCCTCGACCAGCGCCTTGCCGCGCTGGACCGGCCCAAAGGAGCCTTGCTCCTCTTGACACCAGCGCCGGAGATTTCGTCCCCGGCACCCACGACTTGGGGGCAGACGGTTGCCCCCAAGACCCGACCGTATCGGCAGACGTCTGTAATTCGGCGACCAGGGATGGGAGGAGATGCAGCTAGGCGACCATACCAGCAGGAGCGGCAGCGAAACCCGCAAACGTGGCTCGATCGTTGCCTTTCGAGCCACGGCGGCCGAGCGCGCCGAACTGGACGCCGCAGCCGATCGCGCTGGCCTGACGTTAGGCTCATACATTCGCATGACCCTGCTAGTGGCGCCCCAGACGCGCACCACCCGCAGGCCGCAGGTTGAGCGCGTACTGCTGGCGCAACTCCTCGGCCAGCTCGGTCGCATCGGCGGCAATGTGCACCAGATATCCAAGGCGCTCAATTTCCGCGAACCGGTCACGCAAGACATCCCCGCGGTTCTCGCGGAAGTGAAGGCCGCAGGTGCCGCGATCATGCATGCCCTCGGGAGGGAGCCGCGATGATCATTATAGGCGGTAGCCGGTCCAACTGGCGCTTCTTCGCCAAACACCTGACGAACGAGCGCGACAACGGCTACGTCCAGGTCGCCGAAATGCGCGGGCTCCTTGCCGAGAACGTACAGGAAGCGCTCCGCGAAATGGACGCCATCGCCAGCGGCACACGCTGCAAGAACGCGTTCTACCATGCGGCCATCAATCCACGCCCCGGCGAACACCTGACCCCCGAGCAGTGGGGGCAGGCCGTCGATGCGCTTGAACGCAATCTGCACCTGGCGGGGCATGCCCGTTTCGTGGTCGAACATGAAAAGGACGGCCGCACCCATCGGCACGTCATCTGGAGCCGGATCGACCCCGACACCATGAAAGCCGTGTCGGACTCCTTCACGGCGCGCGCGCACGAAATAACCAGCCGCGAATTGGAGTCGGCATTCGGTCTGGAACCCGTGGAGAGCGTACTTGTCGCCGACCGCGACCACGAAAGGTCAAAGCGCGGGCCAAAGGCATGGGAGACCTTCCGTGGTCATCGCTCCGGCATCACTCCGCAGGAAGTCACGACAGAGGTGACTGAACTCTGGAACTCCGCCGATACCGGCACCGCCTTTGCTGCTGCGCTGGCCGATCATGGCTATATCCTTTGCAAGGGCGACCGGCGCGACTTCTGCATCATCGATGCAGCGGGCAATGAGCATAGCCTCGCGCGGCGCATTGAGGGCCAAAGGGCCGCCCAAATCCGCGCGCGCATGGCCGATATCGACAAGGACACATTGCCGAGCGTTGCTGAAGGGCGCGAGCTTGCGAACGCGCGCAACGAGGATGTCGGGCTCGAGGCAGTAGACTCCCAGCAAGCTGCCCCAGACAGGTCGATTGAAGCCGCCATACCACAAGAGGTGCCGTCTGAACCCGAACCAGTGGAAACCGCGCCGGAGGCCGCAGGCCCGCAGGCGGTCGGCTTCTGGGGAAAGGTCGCAGGCTATGCGTCGCGCGTGCTTTCGACCATGCGCGGAGAACCCGTTAGGTCCGCGTGGTCGGTTGAAGAATGCCGCGACTTCCTACGCTCAGACGAACCCGGCAGCGGGGTTGTGCGCTCCGTCGATAGTTACGCCGAGCCGCTGGAAGACGCGATCCGCGAGCATGGGGCCATTCCGACCCGCGACGGCCAGACGTGGTGGCAACGCGCAAGCCAGACCATTGGCGCGACGATCGACAATGCCACCACCTGGGCAAAAACCCGCTGGTCAAGCTTCACCGACCGGATCGAGCACGAACGCGCCGAAACTAACGACCCTGACATGGAGCTATGATGATGGGCGCACTCGACGATTGGACCACCGTAAGCGTGAAGGGATTGCTACCGGCAACCGGCCAAACCACCATAGATATCGTCGGCGGCCTTGGCGACGCATACATCTCTTTCCTGATGGCCGACGCCGTGCTGCGCCCGCCCGCAGCCCTCGATGATCCCAACTCCCAGATCGTTTACGACACAACAGAGACATGGGAAACTTCGAGCTGGCAGTATGAAGAAACCGTCGAAACCTGGACATTCGAACCGGATGATATTCAACCTGATGACGATTGGGGGCTCAGATGACCGACGATCCGCTCGCAGCATACCGCAAACAGGGTGCCACGCCGCAGATCGACACAGCCGGGCCCGACACCAATGAGCGCGATGCCTACCGGGCCTTTGCGGGCAAGGATAACCAGCGCCGCGCGCGGCTCGACATCCGTTGTGCGGACGGTATGGCGCACGCCATCGGTTACAATTTCATCGTGGAGATAGCCTACGACCGGCGCGGCTATACCGGCATCCTGCTGGTGCTCACCACCATGCTGGTCAAGATCAAGGGCCGAGATTTACGCCCAATCGTCGATTCCTTGAAATTGGGCGTTTGCGAATTCATACAGGAATTCGCCGCCGATCAATTCGGACCGCCCGATGATTCAAACGCGCCGTTTGTTAGCAGCATTGAGGTGATGAGCGCGGCGGAACAGCGGGACCAGAGTTAATCGCGATTTTTTTAGTAGCATTTTAGTCTGCTTTTGGTCGCCCTGCGCCGTTCACGCACTTTCTGGATGCGAGGGCATTGAACACATACGCCACCTCATTGGCGATGGATTTTATCTTCATGAATATTGCCGAATGATGACGTACCCTTAGCCACATAACAATGTGTTTGTATTATGTGGGTTCGCGTGGTTCACTCACCCACATCAAAGGTCTCTTGGAGCACCAAGGGCATGAGCAAATCAGCATATTGTGACGTAAATATGATCAGGACTATACTAAATATTCACTCCAGGTCTTTGATCGGCGCTTTCCAGCGTTTACTTATTTCGTTAATTATCTCGATCAATTCCTTATCGCTCTTGATCCGGCTTTGAAGAACCTCCTCCACTATTTTCATCCTCTGTTCATTTATTCTATCTAACCAAGGCTCTGTCATATGGAAAACATGAATGTTATTGACGGCAGTGAAGAGCGGAAAATGAATTATTTTAGCTTCAGTTTATCTTTAACTATAAAAAGTATAAAAAGGCAATATAAGAGTTTAGAATATGACGATAGAGCTATAATTAACACCTATATTTTAATACTTATTTTTATATCATTAGCAATAATTTTTGTCAGTTATTCATGTCAAGGCTTTGCTTTATTTCCAGTCATATTTCCAGCTTTATCTGGATTGGCGATCTCCGTCAACGCAGGCATCGCATTTTCTGTTATAGATAAGATCGGAGTGCTCACGCCCATTTCAATTAAGATTGAAAATAACATGAAACTATTGAATAATTCAATAGAATCTATTAGAAATCAAATTGGTGATGATTTTGAATTACTTAGTAAAAGAATAGTAGAAAATCTTGATGCGGTACAAGAGGCATTTCAAGAGCATTTGGGCTACGCTCATTATATTGCGGCGCGAAATATATTCGGTTTTCGCTCTATTGATGGGATGATTAAAAATAAAAAAACAGAATATTATGGAGGAAAAAGGGATTTTTCTGAACCATTGGCCGTTATTTTTCACAAAGCCAAGCCTACTCAAACTATATATTATGTTAATTCTTGCATTAGCAACGTAGAGTTATACGTTGACGCGATAACAGATGCCGTAAATAGGGGTGTCAATGTCAGAATGATGCTAATGACCCCGAGCGAAGAATCTTCCGCAGCGCGATCGCGTTATTTAACGTATTTTAGCCATATGAGCTCGTATGATGACATAGGCAATTTTATAGACGGGATTCGCCAGACATATAATCCCTTTGATGAAATGACCGATAATTTCTCGAAAAGAAAAATCGATCATCCAGAAACCGGGGATTTTCAGATCCGATATTATTGCGACTCTTTGGATTTCCCGCTTGTGATGATAGCTGACAAGGGAAAACATAAACTTCCGTATGTCGCCTATACCGGCTTCTATATTCAAAGGCGCTCTGAAGAGATGCCATTTGTACGGTGGATTGGCGGAGAATTTGGCTTTATTGATCTGCTATTTGAATTTTACAATCAAAAGTGGGAGCGTTGTGAAGATAAAAAATCTCTGCGGCTCTAAAATAAAATTGTACTTTTTACGTGCAGTTGTTGATTTTGTGTTCAAATTTATTTCAAGTATGTTTTCTAAGTTGACGAGATATTTGAGACGAACGAGTACAGTTACCACATCCGATTGGCGAACTGGCGCTCTTCCACGCCAACGGCATGCAAATAGGCCGTCGTCATGCCTATTGAGCTGTGTCCCATCCAGCGTTGGATCAGATTGATGGGCACATTGCTACCCGCCGCGCGGATTCCGAATCCATGGCGCAGGCCCTTCGGGCATGCCATCGGGCCATCAATTCCGGCACGCTCCATGGTGGCTTTCACGATGCGCCATGCAGTGGCGCGGTGCGCCGACCAGTATCGTCCTGCGGAATCGACCGGGAGTTTGTTCAGCATCGCGATCAAGGTTTCAGGCACTGGCACGGCTCGGAAGATTGTGCGTCGCCGCTTCAGGGTCTTGAACGTGAGTGTCATGCGTTCGCCATCGACATGTGCATTCGTGAGCGCCAGCCCTTCTGATAGACGACAACCCGTGTAGGCAAGGACATAGCAAAACGCACGGGAATGGAGTGCGAGACGGTCGGCGGAACGTAAAAACCGAGCACGCTCAGCATCGCTCAGATATTTCCGCTGACCCCTCTCATCATGTATTTGCCAGGATGCCCACCCGTCGAAATGTGTCATTCTCCCTCTCCTATGGTCGCAACAGAATAGTCAATACCGTTGCGCCGCTTTTTCCTTCATGGCTTTGGCTGGGGATTTCTTAAATAAAAGACGGTGATAACGAAGATATTAATTTAAATTATTATTGCATTGTCAAGCATTGATGCGCAACAAAATTGACTATTCTGTTGCCTGATGCGAATTTTGTGCTCTCCCGTTCTATAGGAGGGCCACGAAATGCCAAATCCTGAGCCCCATCCGCACCTCTATGAAGTCACGTTGAGCAACGGCGACAAGTACGACGTAAATACCCGTACCCATCATAGCGATGTGCCGGAACCATCCTTCCGCCAGCATTTGCTCGACATCATCAAGGCCTCAGCGTCCCAGATCATCGCGGGCGTCGTGGTTGGCTATATCCATAAAGGGCGCGGCCCCCTGCCGCCCCGGAGCGGGCGATGAGCGCGGCACGAGCCTGCCTTGTGTCGCTGCTGGTCGCGCTCACCTGCGCCGTGGCGGCGCAGGCCGGAACCCTCAGCTCCGGGCAGATCGCCGAGCAGCGCGGCGATATCCTGCGCCGGATGTTGAGCGACCAATATCCGCTCAATCTGGTCGAAGCTCAGAGACGGACATGCTCAAGCGGCGCACAGCCGGGCAATGTGGCGCATGACCGCGCGCAGGGAGCCGATTTTACACCAGACGCCGCAGATGAATGCGTCACGGCACTTGTCCGCATCGCCCGAAATAACCGGCTGCCTGAGCTATACGCCAAGCTCATCTCACAATCGGGAGGCAGTCCATCTGCCGCTTCGGGTTTTCCCAAAGCGGCGGGTGCCGTTGCCCTCGCTGGTAACGATCGGGTTTCCATCGGCAACGGGAAGGCCTTGGTTATCGCTCCCGCGTTGGCATTCGATGCAGGTTTCACGGTTGCCTATCAGGATGGCAAAGCTGCCCAGCCCCCTGACACTGACAAGGCCCAGTTGAAAATGCTGGCGTCAGATTGCCTCGCGGAGCGACGCGACGTCGGGACGTGCTTCTCGGTCGGGTATGTCTATGGGAGCCTGGCATTTCGCGGTTGGAATGTTGCCGCGCGTTAGCCGCCTAACGCAGTGCCGTTGGGCTGAGCAACCTGCGCAACCGCGACGCCATGATCCGGTTTGGTCGATGCTTCGCCGTTCGACATGACTAGTCCGGCAGCTTTGAGCTTCGCGCCTATGGCGGAGGCGTTGAGCTGAGGGCTGGTTGCGCCGGGAGCAGTTCTATCCACTTCCACCTTCGCAGGCGCGGGGCTTCTTTCAGCCTCGATAGCAGTCCGGCTCATCTGCTCCAATTGCCGTGCATCGCCGTCACTGCGCAGGTAAGGCTTCACGGCATCAAGCGGGCTGGCGGAGGCAGCAAGACGTGCCTTGATCTCGTCATCGCTCAGACCTTTGGTTTTGAGATAGCCGGTAACGGCGGCGGCCAGGTTGCGATCGTACTCGGCTGTGGATTGGCCAGCAGCCTTCATCGCGTCGTGCTGCTTGGTCACGTCGGCGATCAGTTTGTTCCAGCGCGGCGCGAAATCAGGTGAGGCACCGGCACCGTGCGCGTGTTCGTCCAACATCACGCCGACCATCCCGCCGCCCGCGTTCAAATCGCCTTCCGGCGTCTTTTTGGCGAGTTGGGCATCAACATAATTCTTGGCGCTGGCCTGGCGTTTGCGGAATGCTTCCTCGTCTTCCGCCGAGCTGAAATGCAGATAGCGGTCGAAGATTTTGTCATTGAAGACATCATGTTCCAGCGAAACAGTGTCGCGCCGCGTATACGCGGCAGAGGCGGTAACAACCGCCTCTGCCTGGGCTTTGTCGCTGGCAACTAGGGTTGCCGCATTGGCACTGATCGCGTCGCCCGCAGTTTTAACCTCGTGCTCAAAGGCCATCAGATCGCCAGAGCGCATGCTGAACGTGGACGAACTCAGTGCCGCCGAAAGCTGGCTGATTGCGCCCGACACATTGGCAATGGCCGCACTCAGACGCGCGTGCGCTTCGCTGCCGGGAGTTGCGGAGGAGAGTGCGCGCTGAAGTTCGATGAATTCGCTACGCGCCTTGGACAGAACCGCTTCTGCTTGAGCACGGAGTGACGCATCGTCTTTGGTTTTGATGTCGGGTATTTTATTATCCATAGATGACAATAATAGCATATTATTGTTACAATATTATTTAGATATTGTGGAAATTTTGTCGGATTATCGAAATTTTTGCCAGAGAATTTGTGGTATTAATTGAGTCCTGCAGCGCTCCTCGGCTAACGCGCATTCACCACAATGAGCTGCGGGAATGCCTCTTCGTTTCGGGCCGGGTTTGATAAGTCCCAAAAATCCTTAGCCAAACTTTCCTAAATGGAGAAATTTCAAACTGGACATGAGTTTGAAATTATGTCATAATCCTAAGTATGGCTATACCTTCTACAAGAAAGTTAAACCGACTCCAGCAGCTTCCCGATGGCGCGTTGGTGGATGCCGCATGGCTGGAACGCCATGGCTACTCCTCCTCGCTGCGCAGCCAATATGTGAAAGCAGGCTGGCTGAACCAGCCTGCGCCGCGCGTCTATCGACGCGGCAACGGGCCACTTCAATGGCAGCATGTTGTCATATCCCTGCAAGCTTTCATGGATTCCGAGCTTACCGTCGGCGGACGCACAGCGCTCGAAGAGCTTGGCTATGCCCATTACCTGGGGCAGCGCCGCGAGGTGCATCTATATGGACCGCACAGGGCACCGGGCTGGCTTGACACTCTCCCGCTCGACGTCACCTTCCATTGGCATAGCAGTTTGCGGTTGTTTCCCGCCGATCCTGAACCGTCACTCTTTCCTTCCCCGGAGCCAGAACCAGCTTCGTTTTTGCCGGGCGGATTCCTTGCGTTCGCGGGCTCAATGCAATGGGGCATGCGGCTCGCAAGCGCCGAACGCGCCCTGTTCCAATTGCTCGACGAACTCCCCGCCCACGAATCATTCCATCAGGTCGACAAGCTGGTGGAAGGCCTTGCCAACCTCAGCCCGCGCCGGCTGCAAATCCAATTGGAGGCCTGCCGTAGCGTGAAGGTGAGGCGCCTGTTTTTCTTCTTTGCCGACCGCCATCGCCATGCGTGGCTTGACGGTATCGATAAGGACGCGGTCGATCTGGGTACGGGCAAGCGGATGCTTGTCAAAGGCGGCAAGCTCGATCCCACCTATCTCATCACCGTACCCGGAGACCTTGATGCCGTTTCTTGACCAATACCGCCATCAGGTTGCCCTGCTGATCCGCGCGCTCCCCTTCGTCGCTGCAGAGCCGGATTTTGCGCTCAAGGGCGGCACTGCCATCAATCTGTTCGTGCGGGACATGCCACGCCTCTCGGTAGACATCGACCTGACCTATCTGCCCGTCACTGACCGCGCCGCGTCGCTTGCGGCCATCGACGCGGGCATGATGCGCATTGCGGAACGGATCAGTAAAGGCATCCCCGGCGTCCAGGTCGCGCCAAGCCGCCTTCGCAGCGCAAACATCGTCACCAAGCTGGTAGTCCGCTTGGGCGACGCGCAGATCAAGATCGAGTTGACGCCGGTCCTGCGCGGCGTGGTATATGACCCTGTTCTCACCGACGTTGCGCCGATGGTCGAAGAAACCTTTGGCTACGCCCGCATAACCGTCGTCTCATTGGCCGACCTTTATGCGGGAAAAATTGTCGCCGCACTGGACCGGCAACATCCGCGCGACCTCTTCGATGTCCGCGACCTGCTTGCGAATGAGGGCATCAGCGATGAACTGCGCTGCGCCTTTATCGTTTATCTCATCAGCCATGATCGCCCCATGGCGGAAGTCCTGGCCCCGACCCGCAAATCGCTGAAGGCAGAATTCGCGCGCGGTTTTGAGGGTATGACCCGTGACCCGGTCTCGCTGGACGAATTGCTCGCCACTCGCGAGGCGCTCATCACCGACATCGTCGGCAACATGCCAGATGCGCATCGGCATTTTCTAGTGGGCTTTAAGCGCGGCGAACCAGACTGGGCGCTGCTGGGCGTGCCCACCGCTGCCGATCTCCCCGCCGTGCGATGGAAGCAGCAAAACCTTGCGAAGCTGACGGATGAGCGGCGCGCACATCTGCTCGCCGCGCTGGAAGCGGTGCTTTTCCATCCTGAATAATAGCCACAGATAGCCTCGACGGCCCGTCGAAACCGGCGGGAAACTACCTGAACGCCGTGAATGCGGCCACTATGGCTGAGGAGGCGCTCAAGGATGTGATTAACGGTTGCGCGCCTGAGCCAAGCTCGCAATACCATGAGGGTGCGCATCGAGCTTCTATATGCTAAGCAAATCTGAGCCGCACGGTTGATGTCGCCACCATCGTGTGTCCATTACGGACTTTTCAAGATGCAAAATACTGCACTCGACTTCTTATATGTCGATACGAATAGAATTGCGCGACTTGTCGCGCAGATGAACGATGCGGGCGTCGTTACAGAGGTTCTTCAGGAGATGACTCGCAGCGGAGAAGTTTCAGGTGGATTTAAATATTTGATCAACTGGTCTTCACGCTACAGCCGGGCGGGGAAAAACAGCAGGGCCTACGATCCAAAATGGCGCCTACCGGTCGAATTCGTGAATCTGACTGAAAATGCTGCTGAAGATGCTTTAGTTCCGTCCGCAGTAATCGGTGATATTGTAAGGTTAAAGGGCAGTCTTTCGCTTGTTGACCATTGCTTCATGAAAGAAGCATTGATGGTTCCAGCGATATCGGACCTTTACAATCTTGCTGATGACAAAGATAGCGCTGCAAATACTTCCCCTGAAACCTTGAAAAGCCACGAGACGCTACCAAATTTCCTGGTCGCGACGATCCGTTCGGGATCAATCAATTCCTGGTCTACGCTCAACAACGCCTGCACGACCGCATCGACCGGTGATCTGATTCTAAAATGCGGCGCCGTCATCGCTGGAGAGTGGACGCTCATCGGGATTTTGGATCAGGTCCCGAGCCGCGCGGATTCGAAACCGCCTATCCCCGAGCCCACTGCCGAAGCTCAGCTAGCAGCGCTGGTGAGAAAGCGGCTCGGCTCGCCACTTGATCATTACGGGATTACGCCTCTTACCATCCACCGCACCGTGCGCTGGCGTTATAGCGTCAGCAAATAGGTGAAGGGCATTTGCAGATGGCGTTGCAGGATGTGGGCGACTGCCCTGTCAATGCTGGTTGGCTCCGCCACTACCAAGCGCAGCCGCGTGTACCATATGTGCCCATTGCCCAATATATGCTGCGCGGTTGTGGTATTGGTCGCCTGACTCGTGCGTCATGAGCGCAACTGCGCCCAGCGTCTCGGCAAGTTCGTGTGTTGTGCATATACCTTTGCGCTCAAGCAGCCCGCCAAGCGCGGCCAATATGGTGCCCATGGCAAACAATGCGTCCTCGTCCATCGAATGCTTCCTGAAGAGTTGTGGATTGACCTTGTTGTTCCTCACAACCCAGGCTCGTAGTTGCAGAGAAACGCCGCAGGGTTTACCCGCCGATTGCAAGCGTGCACGGCGAAAGCCAAGCCAAGATATCGCCAAATTCGCGGGAATGGCCCGGCATTCGGGTCGCCGCAGTGAAATCTTGGGCGGACCCGAATAAAAGGTGGGTGGAGGTCGCTTTGGCGTTGCCTTCGGCCCGCGCCCTCAGGCGCGTTGCGCCCCGAGCCTGTAGTCTCGGCCTTCTGGTGACGGTCGCTAACCCGGCTTAGGGCCAGCCCTCAGCGCACTTCGGATTGGCTTTCGCCCACCTTCCTCCACGCTTCGCGTTCCGTGCCCGCGAACGCGCTTGATCCGCTTGCACCCCAGTCTCGCCGGCGGGCAGAAAAAACGGCCCATCCGCTACAGACAACGATATAATATAAAAATGTCACAATTTCTTAACATTAATTCTAATTAATTCTGATATAATCAATACTCATATTTGAACATTTTGAGGTTTCTCATGCCAGATATAAATGATCTATGCTTAAAGAAGGCAATTAAGGTTACGTCTGAAATTGCTAATAAATATTTCATCGATCACAGGGAACCTGCTGATTCTGCTGCCGCTGCCACGGATGCTATGTTCGGAGATATTGGGCGAGACATTTATTGGCAATGCGTTCAGCAGCAAAGTTTACCCCAGCATCGACAGATTAATCCAATACCAAAAGGCAAAACTCAGGGGCGCTAATCGGCCCGCAAAGGTGTGTGGCCGGATGTTCTTTCTGATGGTGCCTCAGTCGCAGGATTTTTGACAATTTCTTCGGTCGAAAGCTCGATATCGGCAAGCACGGTACCATGACCAGGCCTAGAAGTCGGAGGCTCATCGACCATGCGCGAGGTGAGGCTGACAAAAAATGACATAAAAAAGAACAAAGACATGCCGTAAAATGTTGCAGCAAAAAACCCAATTGGGCCGTCCAAACGCAATGCGGTGCCCGATATGATCCTCATGAATATCAGTACATTCTCGACTTCGTTTTGAGGATTGTAGGAGTTTACCGATTTTATATGAATAACTCCCAGGCTGCATCCAGAAAACTGGACTACAGCAAAACATGCCAAGAGCCTTAGTAAGTCAACCGCCATGACATCAGCGTAAACCGAACGGGCGAGTTGCATCTTTTCGCGCCCTTTTATCTGGGATGTTTCAAATCCCGATATTTTCTTGACCGCAACGGACAGCATTGGTGCCTCAAGAAACTCGTCGATTGAGTAAAACTGCATTAAATGCGCCCTGTGCATGATATTCAATGTGATGGAAAGCGCACCAAGCAGGGTCCCCCAGAGGACCCACGGAGAGGCGAGTAATTGCGGCCACCATAATTGCATGACATACAGCGGAAGGACGCATCCAGATGCGCTCAGCAAATAGCTGACGAACGTGAACATAAAACTTAAACGCAAAGGCCACTCGGTCAACAGGCGATAGAATCCCCCAATATATCGAAAATGCTGAGGAATGTTGAGTAATGCATACGCTGCGCCACCAACGGGGCCCATGACATTATTACAAATATGTATAAAAGCAAACGCGCAAATTAATAATCCTGCATTTTTCAATATTATAGTGGAAACGGCAGCAAGCTCAAATGCTGCGGCGAGCACTTGGTTCATATTGCCACCTCTTCAATTAGTGTGAGGCCGATTCGCTACCCGCATCCTTCAATAAGGATCATACTTGGCATTCTATGTATAGCCCCAAAAAGCTGAAGCGGCGTTACCTTCGGCCCGCGCCCCAGGCGCGTAGCGCCCCGAGCCTGTAGTCTCGGCCAGCCGGTGACGGTCGCTAACGCAGCTTAGGGCCAGCCCTCAGCGCACTTCGGATTGGCTTTCGCCCAGCTTCCTCCACGCTTCGCGTTCCGTGCAGCCGGTTCCCCGCAAAGCCACCCCTCCGTTTGCACACCCAGTCTCGCCGACAGGCAGGGTTTCAGATTGCGACTGAAACCCAAACCAACGGAGGAAACCATGGCTACCGCCACCATCAGCACCACCGAAACGCCCCGCATCTATGTGGCATGCCTTGCCGCCTACAATAGCGGTATCCTGCACGGCGCGTGGATTAACGTGACCGAGGACGCATGGGCAATATGGGACGGCATCGCAGCCATGCTTGCCAAATCCCCGATTGCTGAGGCCGAAGAATGGGCCATCCATGACTATGAAGGGTTCGCCAGCATCCGCATCCGCGAATATGAAGGCGTCGAGCGCGTGGCGGAATTGGCGGGCTTTATCGCCGAACATGGCGCCCTTGGCGCGGAACTCTACAACCATTTTGGCAGCGACTTGGGCGAAGCCCGCGAAGCCATGACCGACCGCTACCATGGCTGCTACGCCCGTCTGGCCGACTACATGCAGGAACTGACCGAGCAATCCATCGCTGTCCCCGAGCAATTGGCCTTCTATATCGACTATGAAGCAATGGCGCGGGACGCTGAAATGTCCGGCGACATATTCACCATAAAGACCGCGCACGATGAAGTGCATGTGTTTGCGGGGTATTGATTATGGAGCCGCAAACCTACCGCTTCCACTGGCAAGGCATTGACATCGAGGCGACCTACACGCCGCTCAGATGGGGCGTCATCGCTCATCTGAGCATTCGAAGCATCAAGCCCGCCCGCGCGCCTTTGCCGATTAGCAATGCCGGCTACCTATCGCATTTCCTGCCGCCGGGCACGGTTGAGGCCTTGGGCGGCGATGTCGTGGCGCAGGTCGTGGCATGGCTGGACGAGGAAGCTGCCAAGCCTGAATGGCAGCGCTACCGCAACGCGAGCAGGCAGGGCGAATTGTTTTGATGCGGGCGCTCGCCGGGAGGCGCAACCGTTTCGTGCAACATGCAAACAGCATGGAGTAGATATTCCACCATTTTGGTATTATCGCGGCTTCGTAGCCGGAAACATTGGCCGGGTCGCAATCGTAAAAGGATATCCATGGAAAACGAAGCCATTATTACGCTGACAGCGGACATCGTGACTGCCCACGTCAGCAACAACAAGATTTTGCCCGCAGAATTGCCGCATCTAATCGAGTCGGTTTTCACGGCGCTGGCCAAGGTTGGCGAGCCTGCTCCGGTCGTCGAAGAACGGCGCGAACCTGCTGTATCGGTGCGCGCATCAATCAAACCCGATGCCATCACCTGCCTTGATTGCGGCGCCAAGTTCAAAATGCTGAAGCGACACCTCGCCACCGACCATGGCCTGACGCCAGCCGAATACCGCGCCCGCTGGAATCTCAGCGCCGATTACTCGCTGGTCGCGCCGGACTACGCCGCAAAGCGCAAGGAACTGGCGATTAAGATCGGCCTCGGTCGCAAGCCTGCGGTAGTCGAAGCCCCCAAACCGGCACGTAAGGCTGGTCGGCCTAAGAAGGTTGCCACGGCTTAAGCGTTGCCGGCTCGCTACAACAACGCCTTATGATCGCCGATAGGGACGTGGCCATTGAGGCGCAAACCTACCGCTCCACGTTGGCGAGGTGAGGGTAAATTAGTCGGCGATACCCGTGCGCATAGGGACAAATACCGTTATGCTGATCAGGTCCGGGAATGCATGGCAGCTTCTAAGAGTACCAAAACGCCCCCACCCAACAACCTTTATTAGAAGGCCCAATCAGAAACTCCGACTTATTAGGAAAAAAGCTGTCGCATTATTTCTTCTGGCAGTTGAGCTTTATTTTTTAAAGGCTCGCCACGCATCCTACGACTTACGTCGTCCTCGGAACCCTCGCTAAGGGGCTGTGCGATTGACTGAGAATGTTTAAGACCAAGACCAGCGCGAACAATGACATTTGACGCACTTTCGCGCGCCGGATCCCATATCGCGAAGCCTGCAGCCACTCTGACGTAGAGCGAAGGATCCAATCTCTTCCAGTCATGTGCCTCTATGAATGTCATCAAAGAACGGCCGTAGCTCATCACGTCCTGCCTGTTATTTATATCAAGCACGCAGAAAAAAGTGTCATCTCCACATATGCCAACTGCTAATGCATCGGACGTGTAGCGCTCCATCAGAACTACCGTCTCCGTTATAACTCGATCACCAGTAACTCTACCAAACTGTGTATTAATTTTATGCATTCCTTCTATGTCAATAAATATTAATGACAAACATGCAGAACTAGACGCAAATTCCTCAAATTCTCTTTTTAGAAAACCACGCCCAATATCACGGTCACTAAATATTCTACGGTCAGGTCGAGGCTTGGATCCTTTTAGGTCCAGCCCTTCATTTACGGAACCTAGAAGTGAGAACTCCGCTGACGACCCATTTTTAAGCAACATACTTGGTTCACGCGATTCCCAATAATTATAACTATTGAGTTTCACTCCAACAACAGCCTGACGAAAGCTGAACGATACACTGATACCTTCACACAACGCCATGTATAGCGCTGTAGAAAAATTCACAGCATTACGATCTTGAATTACTCCAGGAATGCCGATTACTATGTCCACTACTTTGATTATTTCATCTGCCTGTAAAAACGAAAAGCAGGAATTTAGAACCACAATTTTGGGAGGGAATTCGAGGGCGGCGAAGAGTTCAGCCAATAGGGAAGGTGCGACAGCCTGGGGCTCGTTATTAAGCCCCACCAAAACGATGTCGCCTTCCTCGTTACCGTGCCCGGAGAAGTGCAGAACATCCGGTCGCTCCCGGTTAAGTTCTCGAACCAAATCAAGCGGTCGAGTTGCGTGGCATGCACGTAGTGCGATGCGCTCGCGGTAGCGAGATGCCGCTATTTCGCGCTCGATAGATCGAAGCTCTTCATCGAGTGCCAAGAATGCGCCCTCAATTGGATTGGCGGCGACAAATAAAATCTTCATAATATGATTTTCTCACCCATGTGCCCCGAAAATCAAGGCGCGAGATTGACACCTCACACTCCAGGAAAAAATTTCCGAGGCTCAAGCAAGAAAAACCAGCACGACCTTTGCAAACCAGTCTACGGTTGCGGTCCGCCTGCAAGCTCGGCCTTTAGCGCGATCGCTCGCCACTCACTTTTTTACAGGTGGTGGCGGAGGGGGCGGGGGCTGTGTCGCGGTCGGAACATGCGGCGCAGCGCTATAGGTTGGTGCGCGCGGAGGCGGGGTTGCCCCTCTTGTCAAATAAGTTGGAGACCTTGCAGGGGGTATCGCTCCGTCCATGGTGTAAGTCGGAAGTGACGACGGGGGGCGGCTGGGCTTGTCTGTCATCTGCAAAAACCACGTTAGCTGTGACGAATGAGAACAAACATAGAAGACTTACCGGAAAAGACCAGAGGGCAATGGCATTCAGGCGCTCTACCCACTCATCCAACGGGGCTTCTAGATCATTCAGCGCCGCTCTTCGTGCATCGATAGCGCGCCGCGCAGCCACAAAGCTACACGTCAACGCGAGTAAGCCAGCCACATCGGAGAACCAACAAGAAACAAGCGCAGGCTTCCAGACGGCATGCGCAATTGGAGCAACGCTGCCAACGAACGATATCGAGGCCGCAAACAATGCAGTGTGAGCGAGTGCCACAAAAGTGTCTCGCGAAGATTCATTCTGCGCGTGCGCGGCATCCAATGCTTGCCGTTCGTGATTGAAATCATCTTTCGTCCGACGAGTCATGATGAGACACTAGACGATCAGGTGACAGATGGCCACGCTTACACCGGAAATTAGGATGCCACCCCTGTCTGCAATCCGCGCCACGATCAGGGAGCGGCGGGCAAATCGCTCATTCCCGCCACGGTAAGACCGCGCGTAGCTAACCGGTCAGCGAGAGGCGATAGGGTGCAAAGGAGAATATAGAAGACGTCCAACCTCACGCTTCCCCGTGGCAGCACGTCAACGACTCTTAAATCGCGTCTTTCTGGCATAGCGCGGGCACAGAACTGGACACATGCTGAAAATACGGCAATATAATTCATTGAAATAACTACATTATTTTATAACTTGACAACAACCTAAATCCAGCGCGTCTACCAGTTCCGCCACGCCCGCATCCGGCGAAAGGCGAGCGCCGCCCCTATATCAGCCGAAAAAAAAGGGCAAGCGGTCGCTTCA
>Ga0116227_10004621_pt1 | contig 29744 bp, 23 predicted proteins | sample S1TSphgellanicum_FD_89693 | JGI IMG/M metagenome (GOLD analysis project Ga0116227, IMG submission 89693) | Host-associated microbial communities from peat moss isolated from Minnesota, USA - S1T2_Fb - Sphagnum magellanicum MG | ecosystem: Host-associated > Plants > Peat moss > Unclassified... | reverse complement strand
TTTTTCAAGCACACAACAAACCTAAAAAAAAAAAAAGGGCAACTTGTTGAAACAAAATTTAAAAAAAAAAAATAAAAAAAAAAAATGGCAATTTGTCACAAGACATGACCAAATGATCTTGAACCCTTCAAAAGAAAGAAGACATAAATATATGGCCCATCAAGTCCTTGGGCTTTCCCACCATGAAAAATGGTAGCCCCCAATTTCTACCAAAAAGGGCAAGTTCATTCATGGCTTGAAATTATGGGCCCCATGTGAAAGTATGGAACTAGAGGGCTCTCGCATCATCATGCTCTCCCTCTTCCTTTCATAGTGGACAAACTTAGGTTGAATCTTTTGATTGCTTTGTTGTGTATATTGATTGGGTAACCTTTATTTTAAGGATGGGAAGAATATGTGTAGGGTAAAGCCTCGGAGGGAGAGGGGGGGACCAATGAGGGGGCATTTCCAAAATAGGGGGGCCTACGACAAGGTGATAGCCCAAGTTTGAACCCATGTTTTGGGAGTGTCCCTTACTTGTGGGCTTTACCCACATTAAAGCACGAGATCAACATGATCATCAACTTAAAACATAAATACATATATATATTCACAAGCTCTAGAATTCTTAGATCTACTCCTTAAGAGTGGGATCGATCTTACATTTATAAGTAGGCATAGTTTCCTTTCCATTCTTAAGGAGTATATGTACGATTGTGCTTCTTTCTAAAAGGGATATTCATGAATATAAGATGCCCTCCAAATACATGAGGAAATTTGTGTGAGTATGTTGTGTGCCATAGATAGACGTATCCTAACCACGGATCAATTCTATCCTATCTTTTTAGACGTGACAATATAAAGTTCCCCCAAGCTTTTAGAACCTTGAGTTTTCATGAAACTAAGGTGAATAGTCTAAATGTAGGTGGGACATTGTCAAAAGAATATAACCAAGGAGAAGACTTAAATTTCCTCCTCAACCAACGGATGATTTGAGTTTCTTCTTTATTTTTGTGTTTCGATTATGTTTACGTGTCTTTCCTAAGGGTTTACTTATGTTATGGAATACAAGAAGGGGACTTAAGGGATCCACAGCTAACTATGGTGGTTAACTCAGTTGGTGTTTTTTTACTACCTACCTACTAACAACCTACCTAGCAACAAGCAGGTTGTTAGGAGGTAGGTAATCAAAACAGCCTTTACCTATGTGTATAGATCATCTACTTACTTAGGAATCACCTATTTTCTTACCTCCATACCTACATATAAGACCTACTTCTTACAAAACTTCACAGAATGGGGTTACCAAGGTGAAACCAGATATTAACTTCAGTCAAGGTTCATCCACAATTGAGTCATAATGGGGTATATATATATATGATGGCTGCTGTTGCATTGGTGGGTGCTAGTTCACTTTGGCCTTTTGATTGGGTTTTTACTCAGTAGTACCTTGGTCACTTCGACACTAATTATATTATTTGTTAAAATGATGAGATTTATAAAATAATTTTCTCAAAGAAAATAAAAATTGTGAAGAAAAATTGTGAAGGAAATATAATTTTTTTTTCAATACTTCAACATGGAATCTTTGAAATGAATTGAATTTGACAGAAATATGTTGAAGCTGCCCAGGCTAGTGTAATATGACGCTCTTCAAGGTCAATTTCCCTATTTTTTCCAGTTCAAAATACCAATAAGATGACTGAATGAAATTTGAACAAACCCGTCAAAGATGGGATATGGTCTCCTTCCGTTAGCATTAGGCTGCTGCTGCTGTCATCACACAATGTGCTATGATCGATCAGAGTAATAGCCTAATGGAAAGCCATTGACATAAGGCCTTGTTTCTTGTACTAATAGCCCAATGGAAAGCCATTGACATAAGGCCTTGTTTCTTGTACTTTCCATGATGGGAGAGTAGTTGCAATTCCTGTTGAAAATATGTCATCGAATCCAATGTTGTTAGGAACTCTGAGAACACATTCTAATAGTAAAGAAAGAAAGATGTGAGTTTTGAGTGAGTCATGCTTTAACTCATACCTGTCGTCACAAGTCTCTCTCCATTTGGTCACTGCTTGACCTGTAGAGCTGTGACGTGACCCTGACACCAAATGTAGCTGAAATGTAGCCGAAAAAGTTAATTGTAAAGCTTCTGTGATCAAGAGAATCTCTGATCACAGGAGCCTAATGAAAAGATGTTATTGAGGGAAAAACAAAAAATAATGGAAAAAAAAAGCTGCTCTGATCACAGGAAAAAAAAACATAAAAAAATGAAAAGTTGTTGGGACCATAAATCATGTATGAGAAGAGCAGCCGAATGGAAAGATGTCCTTTTTGACACTTTTGGTCAAAACTAACACTAAAGTAGGCTTCATGCAGGCACCAACCATCCATCAACAATTTATTATTTGAGCAACAAACAGACAGATGCTTATAAATGCAAGTGAGTACAAAGATTGAAGAAGTGTGCCCCCCCAAAACCAAAACAATTTGCTTCTGTTCTCTTCTTCTGCTGCAATGCACTCCATTTGAGACTCTGTCCTGCTGTTCTCAGTCAAGTGTGACAGCAGGGAGGAGCTCTCTCTTTCTCTCTTGGCTTAGTGCGCTCCAATTTTTTTTGATAATTTTAGAGTGTTCAGTTTTCAGAGTTGTGGGTCTTGAAAAACATGTTAAATTGTGATGAGGACTAGGGGCCATGGCAGTATCATGAGAAAAGGAAAGACTTACTACTGAAGAAAGATAACAAAATAAAAAGCTTTGCATGCATAGTTGGTTTTTGTTTCTGCAAAACTTTTGGGTTCAGTTTGTTGGGTTTGATTTTTCAGTTCTCCAGTTTTGAAGACACAAACTGGGTCCAAGAGATCTTAAGCTAGATCTTCAAGGAAAGCTGTTTTTAGAGTTGTGGGTCCTGTTTTTATTATTATTAGAGCTCTGTGATTGCAGCCCAATTCTCAGCAGCCAGGAAAAACATGTCAAATGGGATCCCATTGCCATGTCTTGATGAGGACTAGGACAATGGCATCATCATGAGAAAGACTTAACTTACTGGAGAAAGAAGAAACGCTTGCATGTTTGGTTTTTTTGCTTCTGCAAAACTCTTGGGTTCAGTTTGTTGGGTTTTCAGTTCTCCGTGTGAAGACACAAACTGGGTGTTTCTGCAACTCTTGGGTTCAGTTTTTGGGGTTTCAGTTCTCCAACTGAAGACACAAACTGGGTCCAAAGAGAGTTAGATGTTTAAGGAAAGCTGCTGCTTCAGCATTGCGAAGAAGAGAACAAGAAAAGTCACAGACAGAGAGAGAGACATACACACATAGCTCGAGAGAGAGATTTCTAGAAGTTGCAGATCGGGTGTAGTTTCCATAGCGTGGGATTTCTAGAGGTTGCAGAAGTGTGGGTTTCCGTGTGTTTTTAGAGGTGTGGGTATTCTCCGTTTTGTGAGCACAAATTTATAACTTGGTGGAGGAGGAGGGAGCAGCAAAAATGGCAACAACAACAACAACAATGGTGAGGGAGAAGAACACAGCAGACAGGGAACTAGGGAAGTCAGAGACGAACTGGATAGCAGCAGTGGAGACAGGAACAGGCATTACGTTGTTGGGTCTTCTGTTTGCTCGTCGCTTCACGCGATCTTCTCTCACTACATCCTTGCGCCAACTCCTTGCATCGCATCCTCGTCTCCGATCCCACATCTCCAAACAACTCAACGGCAAGAACTTTATCTTCACAACAAGTACTGCAGATCATGCAGCAGAAGATCCAGTCGTTTCTCAAATTTCTGTGATCAGCAGGGCAGCTGATGATGACGAAGAAGAGCTGGAGGACGATGATGAATCTGAAGAAGCTTCAAAAGAAAAGTGGCTGAAGCTACTGGAAGATGAGATGAACACGCCGTTTCCCAAAGAGAAACCCTTTGCCGTCTTCGATATGAAAGTGTATGAGCTTCCCGAGAACTCATCTCTGGTTGTCTTCAGATTCCACTCCGCCGCTGCAGATGTAGCATCTACCTCTCCAGTTGCGCGCCAATTTGTGGATCTTCTTTACAGACAAGTGCAACTGGAAGAACAAGAAGAAGAAGAAGATGCAACAGCCCAGAAGAAGAAGAAGCAGACGACTTGGGAAAGCTCAGAATCAGCAGCAGCAGAGGGAGGACAGGAGGAGGAGGAGGAGGAGGAGGAGGTAGAGGACATAGAACTTCCGGCATTGGAGAAGGCAATTCCGCAAGGGCAAGCCCAGAAGCCGTTCTGGGCACACGGAGTGGACACATTGGGATACGGAATAGTGTCGAGAAAACATGCATACCTTCCTTTCGATCACACTAACAAGCCGCGGAAGTCTCGTCTCATCCGAGCTTCGCTTTCACCGAAAGCCACTGACGATCTTCTCCAGGTCAGGACTCGGTCCATCACCTTCTTCTTCTTATTCTTCTTCCTTTTTCTTCCTAATCTCCTGCACAACAAAGAGGAAAACAAAACCCTAAATCTTTGCTGCATTTGCATGATTGCAGTTGGCATTCGACCATTGCAAGCTCTTTTTGATTTTCCCTTCCTTCAGAGATTGTTGAGAATGTAGCAACCGATTTCTGTAAACTCTACTGCTGCTTCCTGGTGATGTACAGATTTGCTGCAGATTACCCATTTGAAAATCCTGTGAAGAACATCCATACCTAAAGCTCTCAGGATTTAGGGTTTAGTGGGCTTTCTTTCTTGTCAAATTCAGAATTCAGGATTCTCATGCTTTCAGATTATAGATTGAATCATAAATCCTCCTTTCCTTGCTATTGTCCAAGCCTGGTGGGTGTGAGTATGTGAGTAAGCTAGTTGGTGGAAATGAGAGAGAGACAGACACAGAGACAGAGATGGAAACTTTCTTCAAGAGTTTGAGCATGTACTTGTGATACTACAGGCTTGCAAAAAAAACAACTCTTTGCTGTATGGAGCGATCGAAGCAGCAGGTTTGAAGGCAGCTGCAGACATGAAGAAGGTGGGCAAAAGAGGCGAGCATTATGGCACTGTTGTGCTATTGAATTGCAGAAATCTCTTAGAACCCCGCATCCTTGAATCTCATGTTGGTAAGAAACCTACATTACCTTTCCTCAGTACCTACACATTCTTTGCTGAAATTCTTCTTAGGGTTTGCTTCTGCTGAAATCTTTTGTGATGTTGTTTTGATGGTGAAGAATGCTCACTACTTTTTTCTTCAACTTTTCACAAGCAATTTTCAGTGAAGAATGCTCACTGTTTTTTTTTCTGTCTATAATGCAACAACGGGATTATTCCACCATCATTTCTGATAAAACTCTTTTGTCTGTGTCATGCATTTTTTTCAGGGTTTTATCATGCAGCAATGATGAAGACAATTCATGTTTCAGAAACCGAGTCCTTCTGGGAGGTAGCAGAGAAATGCACAACCAAATACAATGAAGCAGTCAAAGCAAAGAAGCATTTCATGGACATGGGTGACTTGAATGCACTCATGGTCCAGGGAATGAGATTCCCAAACCTAACTCCAAGTGGAAGTCTTCGCTCCACACTTCTGTCACTAACTGCAGAACCTTTGTATCAAGATCTAGGACCTTCAGCTATGCATCTGAATCTGAAAGACCACCTCGTATGCACCTCGAATCATGGCATTGGATCATGCCTTGCCATCTTCTATTTCATCCGTGATGCCAAGCTCGAGTTTTCATTTATATATGCATCTCCTTTGTTTACTCGCCCAAAAATGCAGGATCTTGTCAATTCTATCCTCTCATACCTCACTATCGAATAGTTAGTTTCTGACAGCAAAAAAACTACTGCAACATCATAGGAGACTCGATGACAGTTTTGAGCGGTTGTCCTGCAAAATGAATATCTTTTCTGTATGCAGAAATGTCAAATCTTTGTTGGGTGAGATCTTGTATTGAATGTTGGTGGAATAGCAGCAAGGTTTTGCAATGTGTGAAGAATATTGGGTATTGTCAGAATTGCAATGAGGTTGTTTTGCAAAAAATGTTGGGTGTGTAGGTGTCGAATAGCAACAATATTGGGTGTCGTTGGAATGGCAATGAGGTTTTTGGTGAAGAATGCCAGGTGTTGTTGCTCTGGAATAGCAGCGAGGTTTTTGCTGTTTCTGGAGAATCCCATATTGGTGTGGAATTGCAACAAGGCTTTTACCATTGGTGAAGAATGTTGGGTATTGTGTGGAATAGCAAATGCATATCTTTCTTTTGGTAAATCTTGTATTGGGGTTAATGGTGGAATAGCTGCAAGGTTTTGCAATTTGTGAAGAATGTTGGGTATTGTGGGCAAGGTTTTGCAATTTGTGAAGAACGTTGGGTATTGTGGGCAAGGCTTTGGAATTTGTGAAGAATGTTGGGTATTGTGGGATGCATGATGAGCATTTTTTGTGAAGAATATGGGGTGTGCTTGTGTGGAATAGCATGTAAAGGGAGGGACATTGGGTACTATTTGTTTCACGAAACTGGGATATTGGTTCAAAGGATTTGTGGGATCTTGTTTTGACAAGGCTTTTGGTTTCATGAAGAATACGAGCAGCAGTCCAAAACTGGGCATGAAATTCCCCTGAGGACCAATTTATGTGAGCAAACTAGTTTTGGTACCCTGTTGCTTTTCTGTGCACTGTTTTCATCCCCAGTGTCAATTGCAAGTTTGAAACCCTAATCATTTTGTAATAATTATTCCCTTTTGTATTATAGCTCACATATCCTAAGCAGAGCTTTAATAAAAATAAAATAAAAATAAAAATAAAAATAATTATTATTATCAGTTTTTTGTAGCCACACTGGCAATTGTCCATACAAGGAATTAGCCAAATATGGCTATGGGTCAGAGAGGAAAGTAGAAAAAGGTTAAGAATCTTGCTATATTTGGCCAAAGTGTGCTGGAACCTATCGTCTAAATATGGTGATTTCAGAAATTTGTTCATCAAAATCTGGTGACTTTGGCACATTATTTTTAACAAAATTCCTTTGCATTTAGTAGCACTGGATTTTTTTTTTCAGTCGCCAAAGTGCTGAAAATTTACCCACAAAAAAACACTGAGATTCTTAAGGGAGAAACCCATGTATGTCGAATCCAATGATTCTTTGGAGCTCTGATGTTTCTATGCATTCTGTTGGAACAGAGTTTTGAATACCATAGTACAAGGTGCAACTTCAACACATGTCTGTCCCAATGATTAATTAATCTTGAAGTTTCCGTGTCAAAAAAAACATCCTGAATAACATCCCACAAGATTCTTTTATTTTCCTTCACAAACATTTTTTTGAAAATTTCAACATTTCTACAGAAAAACATGGTTAGAGTTGAATCTGCTAAGGTACTCCTCCGGTATTTGATAATGTTGTAAAGACCATCTTCACATGCACGATAGAGATAGATACTCTGAGAATGCAAACCTGGTTGCTTTCCATTAGCATGAAATTCCCAAGTTGGAAGGTGCAAGTCTTACAAATTTGAATCACAGATCTGGAGCATCTGGTGTCAAAAGTGGTAGGCCTCCCCCTCCAAGCAACACTCCTCGAGTCCTCCAGGTCCCAAATTTCTCCAAGTTCACATGGACAACAGTGCTGAAGTGTGGACAAACCTGCAGAAGTGTCTATAACATGGCTTTGTTGTGTGGTCAATGGCGAGCACCAAAAGATGTAGTAGTAAGTGAGGAAGTTTCCCTGTCAGGAACTTCCAAGTACTGCACCTTCAGAGAGACAAAATGGAAAGCTGTCCTAACTACAGACTCTTTCTGCAGATGTCATGCCCTTGATTCTCAGAAGCAACAGAATGAGAGACAGAAGAGGCGGTCTGGTCATTAGCAATTCTTATCATTCAAGCAACATTCCAACAGAGCAAAAGAGCACCAGAAACAATACAATGGACTGATGATTAGTTTGAGGGCCATGATGATACACCTGAAAAAGAGCTACTACTACATGGATCAAATAAAACAAATAGAACAGTTTTTAAGGCACAATATGGTGGCATATGTGCAAATTGAGAAGGAAAACCTCCAAACAATGACACTACATATCTATTCAAAAATTGCTACGTTACAGGTATAGACAAGGTTACAAATAGAGTGGGGTGGGGAGGAAAATCCTGACACCAATTATCCCGATGGGAACTGTGAGGGTTGGTTTGATGGTTCCCTTGTGACTGGTGTATAGATGAAGCACTGACATGTATGTCCCTCCTCTGCTGCGTCATGGGGGAAATTTTTCCTCAGGACTTGTGGTGGGAAGTGCTGCTCTCACAAGGAGGAGCTGACATGCCCCACCCATCATATTCACAGCGGGGGTGGGTGAAGAAGATCGCCAGGTGTCTGTCAGTGACATAAATGGACAATGCATTGCAGGAAGAGATCGTTGTGAGTGCTGGGCTTTTCCCTTTAGCTGGACTGCATACAGCCCTTTGCAACAAAATCAGCCTCAGCTGCCATTCCTCTTCCCTTATGACTTTTTTGACCTTCTCAAGAAAGAAAGGGCCACTCTCTCCATTCCATGAAGCCCTCCTCCATTTACTCTTGTACCCTTTGCTTTTTCATGCATCTCTCTCCATTTGAATAAAAATTTCTCCTGGGACAACTGTCAGGCCAAATTTTGCCTGATGAAACAGAAGACTGGAATGAATGCCTCATCTGGAGAGCCCGTGTAATGGTTCCTCTTTATGGTAGGCTGCTTTTGCATGTTGTTCCAAACCACATCTCTACATGACTTGTTCAAGTCTGTCCTTCCAAGCTGGTCTGCTAGTATCTATATATCTTTGAAGTTTCCATTCTTGGTACAGCCTTGCCACATGCTCTCTGGAGAACTTGCCACTCCCACAGCAACCCTTCCAACACTCTGACAATCTTCCTGACAACAGTCTTGGACATCTGTGAAAACTGGCTGGTTTTTTGCCGTGTCTCTCTCTTTCTTCAATTTGGCTACCAGAACCCACATGCCTGCAAGATCATTCTCCAGAACTGATTCTCGATGCTTGGCGTGGTCCAATTCTTTCTGTAGCAGTGTCTCCCGCTCTTCTTTCCCAGCCATTGTTGCTTCCATAATTGACTCCCTATTGTGGGCTAATTCAAGCTCCTTTTTCAGCTCAAGGATTGCTGTCTTGGGATCAAGCTGGCACATATTGATGTCATCAAAGACATTCATGCTGTTATTCATCTTCTGATTCCTGCTGCTCAGATTTCCATCTCCATTGCTGTAGTTCTGTCCCATTCTAATGTGGTTGTTCCCAACTCCATGCATGAGCGGTGAGATCCCTTGAACACCAAGAGCAGTCTCATCACCAACTTGGCCATCACTGCCTGCAATCTGATTAGTTCGCCCAACTAGTGATGCTGGCTTCAAAGCTGTTCGAGCAAATGCTTGATCTTGAGCTTTTGTCAGTTCATTCTGCAGTTTTGTAAGCTCATTCTGAAGCTTTGCATTCTGGAAAGTAACCTGCTGCGCCTGCATTAAATCATTCTGTAATTTCGTGTTCTGGAAGGAGAGTTTTGTCAATTCTTGTGCTAGATTCTTCAGTTCTACAGCAGCTTGTGCAGCCAGCTCTTTGGCATATGCTGACTCTTGTGCCAGTCTCTCTGTCTGGCGATATAGACCTGCCTTCTCTTCTGCTAACTGGACTCTTTCCTGCTTCAGTTGCTCCATTTCAAGCTTCAGTTTTTGAATCTCAGCTGCCTGCAGTGATGAAAAGTCCCATAGTCATGAGATGTTGATGGAATGATATTTAACCACCAAAACATATTCTGACATCAATGTAAAATCTGATACTCTTACCCAAGGAGATTGACAGATATTGGTAATGTAAGAAACTCAAACCAAAGCACAGATGGACCCAGTAAAATCTACAAATGGATGGCTACAGACAAGTGACCAGACTTCAGCACTCCCTAACCATGACTTGACAAATTGGACAATATTTGTTGAATCTCCACTGGGCCTGAATCCCTGGTGAGCGTGAGCAGAGAGAGTATAGGTGAGCTCTATCTGCTGGAGGAAAAGCTCATATGAAGGGACTCAAAAGTATGATCCACAGTGTTTCACACACACCTGTAGAAGGACCTGTGATTGCAACAAACTATCACCCTCCTCATCCAGATCCTTGGATGTTGCACAAGAGTTTTGCCTGTGGTTGTCACCCTCAGAACCATTTTGCTCCATGTAACAAAGTTTTCTGGATAAACTTTGTGCATTTAACCAGCTGATCCCCGATTCCTCTGTTGTATCAACTAGCCCATTGGTAGTTTTGTGTCCATTCATGTTTGTCTTCATCATTGATGTCTGGAGTTGTTGGAGAGAATCCACAATGTCGTGCAGCTTATTGATCTCTGCAGTCTGTGGATTGGAAAATGATGGACCACAGTTAGGGTGATTTCTGTAAGTTGCAGCTTTGAAAGACCTGTGTTGATCAGTTCAGAAGATAGTTCAACCTAGGTAAGATTGGGCCACTAACCTTGGCTTCCAGCTGCTCTTGCAGAATCCGGTTGTCTGCACTCTTTATCTGCACCAACCAGCACATGCAGCAGAATGGTCAGATTCCTCACAAGCACTCGTCCCCCAGCCTGATGTCACACTTCTTCAACACCTCTTCAATAGCAACCTTCATCTGCTCCTTTTTCAACAAGAATATCATCAAATTCTCTCCTACTAACAGCACCGAAGTCATGTAAACCTAAATCTTCCTCTAGATCTGAGAAAAGACTCCACCCAACTTAGTGATCCAACACCAAAGGTGCTTCCATGCTCCTCACAAGTAAATGGCACAAAAGAGGGAATAGAGGGAATACTAGTCCCAAACATTGACATATCAAGAGAGTTGAGGACTTTGAACCATAAAGATAGATGCGTCAGTGTATGTCAACACTGTTAGAATTTGTACTCAGAAAAACATACATTTGAAATGGTGATGATGAGACTGTGTGAAACCTATCAAAGAAAAGAGAATTGTGGAACAGGATTACAAGAGTCTTCTTCTTTGTATTCACCTCAAGGTCAAAGGATTTCTCATTGAGTTGAGTTGTGAGGCTTGATATATGCTGCAATTCCAGACCCCAAGCCAAACTTTAGGATGAAGCTGGGTTAAAGTTGTCAGGTCTAGCTCTGGGGTGCTTTGTTGAAACATATCTTGGAGGAAGCCTTTTGTGCAACTTGGAAAACAGAATAATAATCATGTGGCAATTGACAATTGTAAGAAGCAAGTCAAACACTTCATACCTGTGAGATCTCCAAAGGAACTGCATTTGGGTTGGATGCATCTGATGTCTTGATACGATCCTCAAGCAGCTGCATTTGGTGTTTCTTTTCTTCGATTTCTTCCTTTGTCTTCTCTATTTGCACCTAAACACAGCCACACTATCAATTTAGATTGTGTTGTCATTCATTCACTTCATTTGTGGTGATGTGCAACTCCTCTTCATTTTCAGTCTGCTATGAACAACCTTCTCACTTGGGCCCTCCTGTGGCTGAGATTTGAGCTTGTATTGTCACTACAGACTATTACTACTCTGATGATATTCCTCCATCTGATAAAAAAAGGTCTATGGTAAAGGAAGAGCTTACTTGAATTTGGACATCCTCCGGACTGCTGGCTGATTGTTCAATCAAACGTTTCAGAGAGCTGGTGCAGAAAGCCACCTCTCCAGCCAGCATTTTGAACTGCTCTCTTAGCAAATCTATTTGGTCTGCCATTGTCGTTCCAGTCTGCAATTCAATCCAATGACAAAGGCTAAATATAGGTTGTGGCAATGAACAAGCCCACCTGCCATGGAGTTTCATTTTATGTCCAGAACCTAAGAATCCTCCAGGGTTCAGAAAGTTCAAAAAAGTTGAATTTCATCAGACCAAGGACTGAGTTCCCTTTGCTATGCCAAGAGAAAGGAGAAAACAATGGAGTGAAAATGATACATGTTTTGTAAACAGCTCAAAAACTATGACCCATGAGAAAAATAGACTTTGTCAATTCTACAGGAATTTATGGAAGGAGAGGCTAACATACTGGAGGTGGCATTCGGCCCCGACCAGTTGCACTGAAGAGCTCGCCTACTTGTATGGACTCTGGAAACGAGTCAGCAGCTGAGAGCTCATCAGATCTATGGCTGAAAGACTTCTGATGGGCACCACTTTTCAAGCCAGCATTTGGTTCATACAGAACAATTGCTCCTGCTGAGCTGTTTGGCAAGTTATCTGTATCAAACTTTCCAGAAGGGATTGAACTTGCATTCTCTGTTTTCTGCACAACAGATAGTATAGGTAAGGGCACAAAAATAGTAGAAATCCATAAATAAACACCATCAAAAGCTCAAAGAAGGATCAAATGGAATATTGTGCACTCAGATCCTCAACTACAAAGGGCATCAACAGGTCAAGAAAGAGATGTCACTGGCTGGATAGGATCACAATCAACAGGAAAATTGGGGTGATTGATCTCTATATCTTGTGCTTATCCAATTGAAAACTAGAGCTGTGCAGGGCCTGCATAGACATGGAGACAGTGGAAGGAAGCTCGATTCTGGAACTTGGGTGCAAGTGCCGTGGTGCAGGAATGAACCAGAAAAATTATAATCAGACGTTGCTATTAGAAAGAATCCAGATTGCATCCAGAGCAATCAACACGAAAATTAAGGATTTGGGATGTTTGAACTAGGGGAAGAACATAGAGGGACCAACCCGAATCTTGAACCAAGCCAGCATGCCACGCTTTTTGTTGGACTTCTTTTCTTCCTGGGTGCTATCATCCATGCTGTCACTATTACCCTTGCCTTCTCCAGTACCCTCAGAGTCAGGCACACCCTGATCTTGCATACCATCACCCTCCCACATCAAGTCCCGCCTCTTGTCTGGCAAGTGGGCCAACTGCACAAAGCCAATCTAAACTTACGTAACAACGAATTTGGTCATCACATTGTTTCACCTGCTCCTAACAAGCCAGACTTCACCAGCCAATATGACCTTTTGTCTGTGGAAGATACTTACAAAGAATTGATAACATGACATGTCCTGCTCAAAGCACTGATAGAATGAAAATGGGAGTGAGAGCATTGATTCATATAAATACCTCTTCCTCACCAAAGGAGTGGCATCTTCGATGTTTGGATTTCTCAGGGACAGTAGTAAAAGGTATATTGGTTTTGGTGGAAACCAAAATGAGCTTTGTGAGGCGCTGGATTCTGCCCATAAGGGCTGCCTTTGCTTGTTCTTCCTCCTCCAACCGTGACTGCATCTTTACTTGGCCGGCCTCCAGCTGTCATCCAGAAATCACAAGTGGGTAAATGGGCTGAGGGTAACGTGTATAACCTTAATGGACTCCTGCTTGCAAACATCATGAAACTACTTGCAAATAGTTCTCATGTGTGGACTTGACACTCACATCTAGAGTTGACAATGAAAAACACTGTTATCACAGCAAATGTCACGTCAACATTCAACTGGAGACAATGTCCATTATTAGCAGAGATATACAAACCAGTTGTCAATTTACCAACGTGTGCTGGAATGAACTCAAATTGCAGATTACAGAACAGGCTTACAAAAAAAACACTTTAGCTTCAAGAAACACATAGTTATAGAATCAGCTCTGACTCAGAGCAAAAATTGCAAGGGGTTGCTCCGTTCAGTTCAACAGTCTAATGATTTCCAAAATGCCATATTGAAAGAGGAAAATAACTGTAGCACATGCTTGAATTTGCTCATACATTCACACCTGTTGACGCAGGTGTGCAAGGTGATGTTCATGGTTTGCATGTAGAACATAGGGCTGCTGAAGAATGCCACGCCTTAGCCGCTCCAACTCTGACTTCAGACTACTAATCTCCTTTTGGTACTTCTTTATCAATGATCTTTCATCTAATATCTGCAAAAACCAATGCCATTTCCAGCCATGAGCCATTGGCTACATCTCTGATGAGCACTGAACAATACTTTAAGAAAAATTGACCATTTTACTCCATACATGTAGGTTTATCAAGTGCCACAGCTAGTCAAAAAACCAGATTCCACAATTCAGGTCCATTCAAGTTGAATTGTTGAGCATACAAGCAACAACTGAGATTTCAACAGTTCAAGACAACTGTTCAGCCTGCAATATTCCATTAGAATGGAGCACAAAAACCCCAACCCATACCCTTCTAGAGCTCATAAGATGCTTACCCTATTGGAAGCAGCATGGATCTCAATCCTTTTCGCTCGGTGCGCAAACTTCAGGGTGTTGTGTGTTTCCTCGCTGTTACTAGATGCTGGTGTGATTGTGCATATTAACTGCAGTCAGATTCACTCCCATTTTAGCATGACCAGCTTGCAATGTAGCAACTTTTTTGTTGTTGTCACATATACAGGAGAAGAAGGCCATTTGTTGGTTAAACATGCACAACAGAGATGCAGCTGGAGATCTGAATGGGAACTTAGTAGAAAGCCTACTGAGATTTGTCCATGGCCACTCAATGAAGATTGCAACAGACGAGTGAGTTTGGAGTCTCGATAGGGAATGTGTGAAGCCTTTCCATCACTCAGCTTTGCTATGACCTGCATCCACCCGCACAAAACATGCCAGGCATTCAAGGTCTGGGCCTTCCCACAGCACTTCAGCAGCATGCAGAGGTCATTATGTTGTTCATACCACAGTCCTCTGAACTTCCTGACCCACCTATAGGTGGCTAACTGACTTGGCATACGGATACAAATCAAAAGAGTGTTGGACACACCGTGCCAAGGGTTAACAAACTCTTGTTGATGTAGGACCCTTCTTTCCGGCGTAGACCTGTTGTTTCTGTCCTTGAGCTCTCTGATCCTGCAAGGTCGATCAGGTTCTACACATCACACATGCCCCACTTTTGATGCTTCAATGTTCATTCAGAGTTAGTTCTTCCAGTCAGCAATCAGAGTGTCATTTGAAAGTTCAGAGACGATTTGGATGAAATCAGTTTGTGTACTGTGAACAATAAGGATCATAAGAGAAGAGAGAGAGCCTGTAGAGACAATGCTAGTGATGTCATTTTCGGTAAAAGTGCTTTTGTAAGGAGGATACAAGTGGATCCAAAAGGAAATGACCCCACAATGCAGATAACCTAACAAAGTGCAACAGGGATAACAGGGTTTGTCACCATCCTACTTACAAGTTGTGAAAGTGTGATGTCGTCATCACTGTAGACATCACATCGTGGGCTGCTCTCCACTGTCTGTACAGACCCACACCCAAATAAGTCTGGAGAGAGTCTTGGTCAAGAAGGTTATGCACTCAGGAGCCCAATTGGACACAAGATATTTAACATCTCAATAAGTGAAGAGAACTATCTGTAATTCAAAGATGAATACTGTCATGTGCTCTTTATGTCTCTCTGCAATCTGAAATGACATTGTTCAAAGAATTCAACACTAATAGGATTATCAAGAGGTCAAGTGGAATTGCGGAACAGTTTCATTAACTAAAGGAAAACCAGCTGGACATAAGAATAACTCAGAAAAATGTTTCATTTCTTTGCTAAGAGTAATCCTTAGTGTACATATGAACTACAAACTGCAAGCAGAGTATATGTTAATTTTGGCAGCATCTCTATTTCTGGCTGCATGGTGAATCATGATTGAATTGGTTGACAATCATACACACCAGTGTGAAGATAGTATGGCTCCTGCTGCTGAGTAGATTGAAGTTGTTAGATCCCACATGACGGTGCGCTGCATACACCATAAGGGTGAGCAACATCAAAGCAGAAAAGATGGCAACAGTGAACAGTACACAGGAAGAGGCAGAAAAAACTTCTCAACAAGGATACCTCTTCCAAGGCCAAGATAGTATGCTGCAATTCTACATCATGGTCATCTACATGTTTAATCATCTTAGTCCTGGCCTATGTCAATTCTAACAGAAGTATCTATTTTGGTCTACTTGCAGAACATATGGTTGTTCATGGTATTACAGTAGGATTACCTTCACCAGCAGCAATGAGGGAGAGAGCATGAGCTGGTGACAAGACCACCTCCTCCTTTATCCCCTCTACGTATGTGCCATGCTGTAAAAGCACAATCATGCGTCATGAATGTGAGGATAACAAGATTGTGTGTGTTAGTCTAAAATACAATATTGGCAAACTATAGTTTCTTTGCCTCCAGAAAACTATGTCCCATGCATTCAAATAGAGGATTTCACTTCCATGCATGTACGTGCTACAGTATGGTGAAAAGTCATGAACATCCAAGCACCTGCCCATCCTCTCGAATGCGTAGGTTCTGTCCAAGCGGATTGAGAAGATCATTTATAACCTGAAATCAGATTCATTGCTGTTATATGAGGAACCTTCTGCATGATACAAGTTACTCAAACATTTAAGCTTCAGTAGTAGCATGACCACATACTATACTGCTGCAGTTGAGCAAACAGACAACTGCTTTCCAGCTTGCTGCTAAAACTGAGCCAAAAGATTAAAGCAGGAGTGAGAGGAATCTTTGGGGAAGGGAAGGCACACTGGTAGAAAATTTTGACTCAGTAGATAAAGAATATGAATCAGTGGAAGTTTTATGTTCAAACTTCACAGAACTGTTAAGGAAGTCATGACTTTCAAACAATGCCACAACATTGTCGTCAGTTGCAGCAAAAATCTTCACCTCATTGTAAATCTCCAGGTATGATACTCGCAGAAGGAACTCGCGACTTGGAGTCTAAGCCAATGTCAATACAACTTGTTAGTCTTTGATTAGGAGGACTGTAATTGTATATACAGACAATCTGAATCCATCTTATTATTTAGTATAATTGCTCTAATTGTGGCAAGCCAATTTTGAGTTTCTTCATGATTTCAAGCTTGCAGGGGCAAACATGCACACGCAGACATTAGAATTCTTGCAGTAGATTGGATGGTTACATTGGCTTTTCCACACTTTCACTACGAAGAAAGCAATCAAGAGTTGAGACTACAGTACCTCCTGAATGATGCTGAAAAGATCTTTAATAGCCAAGGGGATGATTCCTGGTGACTTTGGATCACCCTGCCATTTCATACCCCAAGTCAGTAAAAGGTTCATGGAATGCCAGTCCATTCATGTCATTCATCTTCTTCCAAGTGTGACTCAAGAGAAGAAATGCCTACTCCAACAACAGGTCAAGGTGGAGAACAAGGTTTTTCAGTAAGGCTGCTTGGTTGAAATAACAGATTCTATTTGGAAATCCTTTCTACAACCAAGAATCACAGTCTGGGAATGTGATGAAAGAACAAAGAGAGAGCAGAAGGGAAGTGTTAAAAGGTGCCCCCACTGAAAACCCCAAGAATCAAGTCGTACATGCATGGTATGAGTCTTGCCACTGCTTGTAACACCATAAGCAAAGACTGTTCCTGTGGGTCAAATGCAATGTCAATGTGAGCAACAGGGTGATGTATTCAGTCCATTTCTGTGGAATAAAGTGGAGACTATTTGAAGAAAGCTTCCTTACTACTCATTTGAATGCAAGTATCCTCCCTGAATGACCAAGAGAGCTCATAACTTCATTGAGCCACTGTCATTTGGCTACAATTTTTTTTGCTTCCATGTGCTTTCAGCCCCATGGAGCCAGGACTCAGGAAATAGTAGACAGATCCAGTGCAAGAAGAAAATTACCATTGACACCTTGCATGGCTCCACTGACAACATGCTGTGCTGCAACATCATAAACTCCTCTTGTAGTTGTTGCAGGCGCAAACACTCTGTCTGCAATCCCACAACCATTCAAAGACTTAAGCAGGGTGATGACAATGCCACTCTCATTCCATGTATGTCTAATCTCTTGGTTCAACAAACCCTTTCTATTATGTTTGATCACACCCCATTTCTCTGTTGTGTTTTGCTATTCTCCTTCATTCTTTGTGTTTCTTCACACTTCTTTGTTAACTCCTGTGACAGGCTCACTGAAAGATTGCATATGGCAAGCTGCAAGATGACCATTATGGATGCTCAGCTTCAAGGATGACACTTCTTATTAAGGAGCATCATCACACTGACACTTCAGAGGACTGTGCTCCTCTTTAAGGACCATTGAGTTTTGGTTCCTGTTACAGATGATGTTCCCTTACAAAGTGTTTCTCACATATATACTGGAACATTGAGCCATATACTTCTTCCTCCTTCTTCTTTATCCATCTGCTCTTTGGGCAGTGTATCAGTGCAAAAGAGTTCTTTTCTTTTCTCTTCCAAGCTCTACTACCCACAATATCATGATGCAGAAAAATCATGTAGCTTCAATGAGTTTTGACATACCAAAGGCATAAGCAGTCGACAGGCAAAGCTCACTGCGGACTGTGGAGTCTCCATCAGCATACCATGCAACTTCATCACCTCGTTGAATCTCCCGCTGACTGCACCCACACACAGAAAAAAGCAGAGCAAAAAATTCTTGAGCAGGATGTGCACTGTCACATAAATTAAACCTTTGTGACAATTTGTGTTCAACTAGAGCTTGAATAATATTTCATCTTCACAAAATTCTCAATTGTTCAAGGAGAAAGAATTTTGCCAATATAGTTAGTTATATTTATACACCCTCTGGCCTCTGAAGTCGACTTCATTCTCTGCTTGAACTGTTCTAGAACTCTTTTGACAGAATTGTAATCCTTTGTCTTAAGGTTTGGGCTTTGACCACAGGACCGTGTCACAGACAAAAATCCCTCAATGTGTTGAGAACAATTTTCTTTGCAAGCAATCAGTTGAGATTCAAGCTGCCGTGAGTTGAAATTTCTGTGTACTGAACACTCTCCCTTGAAGAAAGATAGATGAGTCTTTGAGTTTGTGAGCTCATTGTGGATCTGATGTACTACTGGACACACCCAGAAAGACTTAGTACACAGTGCTCAGAGCATGAGAGATTTGCGGAACAGTCTGTTCAGGAGGTTTTATGTCCTTCAGGTGGGTATGTGTGTACATGCGACTTTAACAGAAATCCATGGCGAAAGAAAACCCGTTGCGGTTGACTGTCATCTAGTACTGCAGGACCACCCACTATGTATGTAGTCATGAAGAATCGCAAGAAGATTCAGCAGCTAGATCTGCGACCGAATGTTTCAAGAAAGCAACAAACAATTGCTTGGGTTTTTTGTATGTAAGGAAGTAGTACTTGAGAGGCCGAAAGCGAACAGTCACGGAGACGTTCTCCTTGGCGCGTGAGAGAAAGTCGTCTCTTTGAAAAGAATCTGATTGTTGTTGTACAACAGGGTTTCCAATAGAACTAAGACGGAATTTTTGCTGTGGCGTGAAGCTGCTCGGTGTGCTAGAGATTGCTCTCCCAGTTCTGTTGGGAGTCAAGGATCTTCCCGCAAATCCATTCGACGCCTTGGACGACGCCGAAGAAGTTGGAGTTTGGTAGCCAGTCTGTGAAGGAGATGGATATTGCCAGTTGCCTTGATTCGTCGACGGCACCCTCGTGAAACGATAGGGAGAGCCAGGTCGCGCCTTCGATAAAGACGATGACTCCATGAAGTTTTGTGAAGAATCCTCTTCCTATTGCAGCATGTCACAATTAGGAGGTACTCTGTGAAGGAAGGAAGGAAGAGCTAGCTAGCTCAAGAGAACAACTCTTGCGCGCATTGAGACTTGCCGCATTCTTGACATTGTGTTTGAAGGATCTTCTTCTTCAGATTGTAAGATCTAGAGAGGAAGCCTGGCAAAAAAAACCAGGATCTCTGAGACTTGCTTCTTGTAAGGGACAGGGTCTCGCTCCACTTCGAATGCTTCTTCCCTTTTCCACCCAGATCCTCCTCTCACATCTCCCACATTACTGCAGTACAACACAGTAGTATACATCTTTCAAGACACCAAAGAGGAAGACCGCGAAAGCAGGACGTCCAGAGCAAATCAGGACATCCAAAGCAGCAACATACTATTACGAAGAAGAAGAAGAAGAAGAATCTCATCCGATCCCTTGCCCGCGAAAGACAAGACGGCAACAATTTCAAACAACAGGGCAATACAGCTTCGACGTTGCCAAAATCATCTTCGTAACATGAGAGAGAGGGAGAGAGAGAACACCACAGCGAGAATGATCGCAGCAGTGCTCACAAAACAATAGTACTTCCCAGTAAATCCAGCACAATGCAGCAGCGGCAGCAGCAGCAGGTTTCTGCTCCAACAGAAGAAAAGCACAGACTAATCTCAAATCCATCAACAAATCCGCGTGCAGATGCAAGAAGAACAAGAAGAAGAGAAGACATGAGAACCGCAAAGTTCAAAATTCCTGTCCAACGGCGGCGTCCATTGCATTCGGAAAACAATCTTTCTGTGTCTCCGTGAAAAAGGCGATGCTTACCTACCGCACTCTAGAGGCTAATTGTGTGAAGACAAAACGCATTTCCAACAACACTAGAGATCTCAAGACAAGACGCATACAAACAACTACGCGCGTTCTCTCTCTCTCTCTCTCCTGTCCCAGAGAAGGATGTTTACGTACCGCTCTAATTGTGTCAAGCAAAGACGCATTTCCAACAGCAGCACCGGAGATCGTCGCAAACACGCATTTCCAACAGCTGCACCGGGAGAGATCCTCGAAGACAAAAAACCACGGAGTGAGAAGAAGAACAACAACAACTCCTCACGTTCTGCGCCAAATCCGGTGGAATAAAAGCGCGTTTTCAGGCATCTTTCGTCGTCGTCGTCCTCTTCTTCTGCAGAGGTGTAAGAAACATAAAGAAATAGCGATAGAAACACAAACAAAAAATGTGCGTGGGCGAGACGACACAAGATGAAGAGGAAGAAGAGCGCGCGAGTGCAAAAGAGGCGAGCGCGCGAGAGAAGAGGGAAGACGACGACGGACGTCGGAGACGGAGCGACGACGACTACCGGACGTCACCCGGTTCCGACACCGGGCAGCCCGCAATAATAACTTCTTTTTCACGCATAATAATAAAACAATATGGCGATGATAACAACAATAATAATAAAACAAATATGGCGATGATAACAATAATAATAATAATAATTATTATTATTATTGGACTGAAAAAAGGGTCAAATTACGCCATGGAACTTGCCCCTAGAGTGCATTCTGCCAGCTAGTCACAAGGGCGAGGCAGCAGCTCAGTGGTTTTCTTTTGTGTCAATTTTGTGGTGTAATAGCCAGAGTGGCGATAATCGAGATGAACATTTAGCCAAATCTAGATAATGGTTAAACACTACATACAGTACATTAAAAAAAACATCTTTCAATCTTTTTTTGGGCTACCTCCTACTTTTTATGAATAGAAATCTGCTGCTTTTTTTCCCCTTAAATTTTAATAGAATAATGGCTACTGAAAATGGGAAAATAATTAATGAAAATAAAATCAAAACTTATATCGGAAAAAAAATTCCCTTGCTTTCAGGTGTTGATCCAGGAAACTGTTTGTTTTTTTTTTTGACAGGGGGGAAATTTTTTCTAATTTCTAATTTATTTGGGGATTTTTCTTTTTTCTTTTTTCTAGTGTGAATTCAACTAATTTCTTTTTGAAAGTTTTGCCAAATTCTCAATATCAATTTCTTTTGAAAAAACCTATTATTGGCTTTGTTTAATAATTTAAAAAAATTCTTCATTTTTATTTTTTTTTGGTGGGGTGGAAGATCCTTTGCCAATGAATTTCCCTTGGGGGGTGGCCTTTTGTTTGCTCAACGGCTTCAGTTTGCTCAAGAGCTGCATGTGGCATACCCATCATGTTCTTTTTAGTATGGGGGGCAATTGGGAAAACTAAATAAATGAATAAATAATCAATTGTGTTGGAAATTGATTTTTTTTTTAAAAAAAGTACATGGAAAAGGAGAATTGTTCCATTGTTTGTTTACCAAAAAAAAAGGCACGTATATCTCGTTATAATTGAAAAAAAAAAAAATGATAGACGGTGTGTTCGGACTCACATATCAAAAGACGTGAAAGCCTAGCTTCTTTTTTTTTTATACCCCCCTAAGTGTACCTGGAAAGTGGCATAATTTGCCAATGGGCATTTTTGTCTTTTGAAATGCCTATATTCGTCTTTTTTTTTCCTTCGTGTGATACCCAAAGGGTATCCCATGGGTACCCACTAAGTATCACCGGAAATATAAATAAATAAATGTTGGTTTTTATGCCGTGTAAAAGCCCTCAGGGCTAGGGTTTACCAAATTCATGGCCACACACCTCATGGCTCAGCCTTGAGGGCTTTACCCCTACACATATAGTACTCTCCTTCTTTAGCCAATAATAATATATAATGGGCGTTTTCTTGAGGTTTTCGGCTACTAACCTTAATGAGTGAGAGTTTTTTTAAATTTTTCTGGCGAGGAATGAATTGAATGGGACAAAAATACCGTTAAAGATCCCTTGGGATGAATCCATCCAGGTTTAGAACTGGGAAAAGCCTGATGAAATTTGTGCTCATCTAAAATTTCATCCAAATTTTTTGTTCATAGGCCATTATAATAGTATTGTCAGTGGAGCTGCTGCTGCTCTAACCCCAAAACTCCATTTTGGCAAAACTTCATCCATATTATGTAATTTACAGGCTATTATTATACTACTGCTTCCAATGGAGCTGCACTACTAACCCAAAACTCCATTTGGCTCAAGTCAAATTTCAAAAGCTGAAAAATGTCTGCTTTCCTTATTGCAGGATAAGCATTTTTTTTTTTCAATTTTTTTTTTCCATCATCTGTTCATTAATATTAAAATTGGGAAAATTTTGGAAAATTCTGTTTTTCTAGTGTAAATTTGACTAATTTTGCTAATTTTTTTGGGGCTAAAATTTTTGCTGTGTATGACAGGCAAACTTCCTCAGAACTTTAGAGTTCAACTACCATATGAACTTTTCTTCCATAGCATTATTGGTTTTCATGTCCATCCATAGCCAGGGGGTGGCCAATTCAGGGGTTCCCGTGTGACCCGATTAAAATTTAGAATCAACACTTGCTACCGATTCTCCACCAGTGGCTGATTCCATCATTGTTCCCCAGACTTCTCAAGGTGTTCCCTGTCATTTTACTGCAGAGAATGGGCTGTGAACTGCAGATTCTACCAAGTGCACCCTCGCCTTGCTTGCCCTAGCAGCAGAGTGAGGATGCACTTGTAGAACGTAGCATTTCACAGCCAATTCTGTAGTACATAAAATGTACATGGAAGCTTTTTCTGCACAATGTGAGCACTTTTTCATACAGCTGAAAAGTGCCTGTGTTGACTAAGTTGGCAGAATCTGCCAAGGGGCACAGATTATGCAATTTCGTACTTTTGGTGAGTGGGCCAAGGAGGCATTTTCTGGCCTGAAGTTCTCATTTAGACTCACTCGGACCGATAATATGCCCCCCTTGCCCCACTCTCTATTATTACAATTAAGGTCTGGGGTGGTAGATTATGTCATTTTCTTGAGCACATTATATGGCATAATCTTCCAATTTATGATCATACACTCTTGATAGTGACCGAAATGTGTTTGTTGAATTGGCACCCTAGACCTTAATGTCATGGAATAGCCTTGCTCTTGCCCATTATGGTGGCTGTGTCACTTGGCTTGCCCTAAAGGACTTGCTAGGCGCCTTATCCAACACAATGGGCATCATACTTTTTTTTATTGGCAATTTCTTAATAAAAAATTCAAAAAAATAAAAATAAAATGAAGAGTATGTTGAGGGTTTTTCAATTACCAAAAATGACCCAAAAAAAGAGTTATAAACACCAGATATTTGGTTTTCTCTAAGCAGCCAAAAAGATAGAAGGATGACAAAAATTTGTTGCTTTGTATTTTTTTAATAGCCAGATTTAAAGGAAACATTATTGTAATTTAATTATTTTATGTTATATATTCTGTGGGTGGGTATGTGAGTTGGGTAGGCTAGTGCAGTAAAACCCAACCCACACACACCCACAAAACAAAACGGAGAAGCTCTATTATTCATCACCATCCATGAATTTCTCGATCTTCATCTAGAAAGGTCATCAAGATTTACATTGAATTGAATCGGCTCCTAACACCATCAATTCTTAAGAACTTAATCCACAACTTTGCTTGCAATCTCCACAATTCTATATACTAATAGTAGTAGTAGTGCAAGGGCACATTCCTTGGCATAAATAGCAAGTTCCTTGGTGTAAAAGCCAAAGGAACTCTTTGAACATCAAGGTTCCCTCTTATCATGGAGAATTGCACCATAGGGATGGCCAACCCGTCAAACCCCATTCTTATCTACGTTTCTGAACTAAACCCTAAACCCTAAAACCTAAACCCTAAACCCTTTTAAGGACAACAAAGAAGAGAGAGAAACATGAAGTAAGTGCACCCACTTGGGATTTTTTTGTCAAGGAGAATGAGTAACATGAAGCAATAAGAACGACCCAAAATTGATGGTCAAAGAAAAATTGAAACAAAAGAGAAACTCGAAGGCCTATAATTTCATTGTCAATCATGATATATATTTTTTTTCTGCTGGGACAGGAGTGATCCTTTTGCTGCAGAAAAATGTCTGTTCCAGTACTCACACCTAACACTGACTGATTTCAATTGGAATGGAGCACTCACTCATTACAAAGCTTTCTTTTTTCTTTTTTCTTTTTTTTTCCCTTTTTTAAAAAATTAAAAATTAAATTAAATTTAAATTTAATAAATTTCCATTTTTATTTGGGAGGCTTGGTTTCCCTGACCCCACCAGAAATTTAGTCAATTTCCATCAATATATGTAATAATAATAATAATAAGTAGTAGTAGTACAACACTTGAATGTTATGAATCTCTTTGGAAAAGGCTTTCAAGCCTTGAGCTGTTGTTCTTTTGCAAAGTCAAAGTCCAAAATCGAGTTCATAGAAAGCCCGCCCATCATCTGCCCGCCAAGTTATGATGTGCAACAACAATGGGGAACACTAGTTACAATTGGTAACAGCCGACAGTAAAGCCTGTTACCAGCTGCCGGAACGAGGACACGGAACAGGAGGCTCTCTCACCCTACCAAGTTCGCTCTATAGAAAGAAGAAGAAGAAGGAAACCCCCTCAAATGGGCATTTTACTATCATGGGTTGCATTCTTTCTTTCTTCACACTATGGACTTTGGATGGGATTAATTCTATTACTGTAGTACAGGGGCAGCTTCATCAACACATGTCTGTTGAATAATTAATTAATTAATTAATTAATTTCAAAGGTTCCATGTAACAAATTAGAATAATATTCTTGAATATTTCAAAATATTCTTTATTTTCTTTCACAAAAATTCCCGTTGTTCTTTTAGGGGAATTTTTTTTTTAATTTCTATTTCAAAAAGTTCCACATTTTTACATATAATTTATAATTATAATGCCAGGGTTGAGAACATGAAGCAATGAGATCGGCTTAAAAGAAAAAATCATCATCACATTCATCAATTGAACTGCACAAATAGTTGCACTCCTCTGCCTGTGCTTCCCTGCCCCCCCCCCACCCCAACACAACCCACATGGACTCAGGCAGTGCTTTGCAGAACCAGAATTCTGCTGGAAGCACTGGTTCTACCTACCTACTTACCTACCTACCTACCAACCAACCAGATTCCACAACACTTCTTAGACTCGACTGGACTTGACTGACGTTTCCTTGCATGCCCCCGTGCTGAGAAAATGCTGACAAAGAAGCCTTACTTCTTTCCGGCCGAGAAAAATGAGTCCATAATTTATTAAATTAAGCACCACTGACTAGAATCATCTCGGCTCTGTTCCGGTTTTCACATATACATAGAACTGGGAATCCAGTTTTGGGTCTTCAAATAAATAAATTCCAGTTCCAGTTTCGCTTTCAGTTATTCAGTTCTAATTAACTGGGAAATAGAACCAACATTGGTTCAGTAGCCAATTTGTTCGGTAGTTAATTTTCAAGTCACACCCTCGCTATATTTAGCTACTGTCCGTCCGGAGTCAGGGGAAGGAACTTTCTTCCTTTACAATATATAATATACTATGGTTCCGGGTGGTTCCGCACACAAATGAAACTGAGAATTTGATTCCGGTCTGTTTCTTTTAAAATTGATTATGGTTTCAGTTCTAAAAATCCGTCCTCCCTCCTTTGGATCCGGTTCTTTCTTACTAGCCAGAACTGGCAGTTCTTACCTGCCGCAAGCAAGCAAGCAAGCAAGCAGGTACGTACCTGACCGACACTGGGATCAACATTAAAAGTCAATACGAGACGAAGTGTAAATTGTCAAAACTTGATTTCGACGAAACCCAGGAGTAAGGGTTTGAGGGCCTGATTGGCGGGCACAAAATCAAGTATTCTACGGACTATTGCTCAAGCACACCCCCCGTAAACAGGTGCCAGAGCTCGCTCGTCAATGGGCACGCCCTGTTACGGACTACTGCTCGAGCACCCCCCCCATAAACAGGGGGCAGTTTCAACATGTCTATCAAATAAATACTTAATTGATTAATGCTGAAGATTAACTGAAGATTAGTTAATTAAACCCTAATTAATTTATTCTGATTTTTCCATGCCCCTTCACAAAAAAAAAAAGGAGAATATTCCCGTGGGGTCCAAAAGATTCTCTCTTCTCCTCCGCAAATCTTTTGGGTCTTTTGAAAATTCTCTAACTAGAGATTCGTGTGTGGATATATCAGGAGTTCTTGGATACTTTCTGAGAACCGCGGGTATATACATATCTCTTCAAGGACTGCCTTGACAACCTGGGGTTTTTTTTAATTTTATTTGGCACAATTTCCACGAAGGTTCCATGTCCATCGATCGGAATATTGGAATATCCCCGTATGTTTGCTCCAAAAGATTCTCTGTTTTGCTTCACAAGACTTTGAAAAAAAAAGGAAGATTCGTGGATAATACATGGAACTGGATTCTTGGAGCTTTTGAGAACCATGGGTATGTATGTTTCAGAGCCTCCTTGGTAGCTCCGGTTATTTGGCACCATTTCCAATGACCGCCTGCCCAACGCTGGTTAAGTTCTTCAGCTTTTATTAGGAGCAACTAAGTGCGTGTTTGTGGGTGGGGATGAAAAGAAAGGGTCCAAGAAAATGTTGACAAGAAGCTTCAGGCTTTCTTCATGGATCTCATGATGAAAAAACACAAATTGATTTTGCTGCCAAAATTTGTAATCCTTTGGTTGGGTTTGCCAGAGAGAGTGAGTCTCTGGCAAGTCTGACAAGGGTTTTTGTCAAACAAGAGAGGTGGTGGTGATGACATCCCAAAAGCTGACCCTTCAGGGGTTAAGGATCATTCAAGCACCATGTGCTGACCATCTACCTTCCCTGGCAAAATCACAGAGGAGAGAGAGAGAGAGAGAGAGAGAGAGAGCTTTGGACATTCGAAAACCTGGGCCCATGCATGAAAAGAGGATCTTTTTAAAAGAGATAAACATGACAGTGGAAGATGATGATGAAGGGACAAAAATTGCATGCTTTTGCTTCTTTGCAAAGTGTAAGGGACATACACACTAAAGTCTGGCACTACCACACTAGAGGTTGCTGCTGCTGCTGCTACCACACCCCTAGTTTAACAATCAAAGTACTCTTTGTAACTCAATGGAGTGTTTTGGATCATCATATCGTGAAGATAATTAGAAACAGAAATTCTAACTCTTGGGTTCACTTGAAATACAGATCTAGATCATGATCTTGAGAATCAATCAATCAAATAAAACATACCCACACCTTTTTTGCATCAGGGCTTGATGTGCCTGATGGAAAGTCCACCCTTCACAGACATGGGAGCTTCAGTTGCACACCCTTTCTTCTTGCTGCAATTCATGGGGTACCAATGAAACAAACCTTTGAGGAAGAAGGTGCCCAACTTCCTGTCTGTCTCACAAATTTGATTTAACATATCTTTGGTTAGTAGATCTACAACTTCTCTCTCTCTCTCTCTCTCTCTCTCTCTCTCTCTCTCTCTCTCGGGAGATCAGTTTTTTTATCAATGTGCTCTTGAAGTTGAGCACCAATTGGTGAAAATCAAATATCCAGTCCCAATACCAGACAAAGCAATTGATACTCCTAATCTAGCAACTGGGTTTCATAATATGCACCCCATAAGATAGTCAGCTGTTAAACCCTCTCTGATCATTCCTCAATAAACCCTAATCCAAATCAGAGCTCCCTTTTCAACAATCAAATCTTGGGTTGGAAAAAAGGATTTCTCAGTCAATTCCAATTTGATTGAGAAGGAGATCTGATTTTTCCTCAGGAACCACAACAATAGCCATCATTAGTTTCTACCTCCGTCTGTCTTAGTGGCTTAAAGACTCACATTTGAAACGACAGAAAATCTTTCAAGGTTTTGCTCACACACAACACTATCTCATCAAGTGAAAAATAAAATCAATCCAACAATTTTGCACATTCACAATTACTTAATCACAACACAACGTTTAGTCACCAAAACTGGATCTTCTCAGGCCAGGGGTTCAGTTCATAAAAGTGGAAAACACCAACACTTTCACAAATCTCAACATGAAAATACTTTTGCTCCTTCCATTTGTCCATACCTAATTTTTGCAGGTTCAGACCAGATATCCAAATACCCAATAATGTGTAGCAGTTCAAAGCTACAGCACCAGAGCATCTCTTTAATTAAATCGAAAGAGTTATAACGTTCTTAACTACATGCAAAGCGTTTCTAAAACCCTCTCAAACACACCACTTCCAGAACTCACCAGCATCAAAACTTGGAGTACCTGAAACACAAACCATTTACATATCGAAGTTCTCACATGAATTGCACTTGTGTCACACACCTACATGTGAAACACACACAGAAATTTCACCGTGCCTTAAAGACTGGTTAAACCCCCCACATGCATCCAAACGAATCAGACATGTGCAATGGAGAGAGACAAAGACAAGTGAGGGAACACTAAAAGGAGAGCTGCAATCTCCTACTCAGAAATTCTCACAACAAATCCACAGTTTTACTACATCAAAGAAAAAAGAAAACCCTAGTAAGAGAGCTCTGCATCTCCTACTCAAAATTCTCACCAGAAAAAAAATCACCAGTTTGCAATATCAAAGAAAACCTGGTAAGAAAAGCTGCATCTCCTACTGAAAATTCTCATAAAAAATCACAGTTTGCCGTCCGTGTCGCCTGGTCAGGGAACGCTGCTGCAATGCGCCACTTCCGTCCCGATCTTCACCGCCATCGCCGTCCTCGCAAAGAGCTTCTTATCCGCTCAGAACGCACAAAGCTGATATTGCAAAATTTCACACTCTGAAAAAACCCTAACCCTAACTGTCTCATCACGGATGATAAATTCTGGTCTCTTGTTTTCATCTCATCCTTTTCATCCACACATTTTTTGTTCTTTGGATTATTATTTTTTGTGAATTCCTATTTTTTGGGGTGGGAAATTTAATGATTTTTTGGGGAAAAGAAATCGCCTGAAATCTTAAAATATCAAAAGGAATCTTTTTAAATCGCCAGATTTCTATACATGGCTCAAGTAGTCAACCAAATATATATAAGAATATTTAAATATTTTTCCTTTCAAAAATTTAATAGCCAAATTGAACTAAATTGGCTTATGGATGATCACCATATCTTTCTTTCTTTCTTTCTTTTAATTTAACGTCAATACTCGGACCAGAGAGATCCATTTGACGACAATTACAAAGTTGACTTGATCAAAACACTCATGTTGTCTAGGCAAGAAACTAAGTACAAAGCTACCGCTTTCTGATTAGCCGAATGCATCAATTCAGGAAGTAAGGTGCACGGTGTCAATTGTTTCCCTAACTGTTGACTAAACCTGTAACGAATGTCATGGTGAGCTGGGCACACTAATAACAAGTGGTCTTCATCCTCAACAGCTCCTAGGGAACATAGACGACAAATCCTATCTCTCCTCGGGACACTCTCAGGCTTTGCATGCC
>Ga0116227_10004617_pt1 | contig 29765 bp, 26 predicted proteins | sample S1TSphgellanicum_FD_89693 | JGI IMG/M metagenome (GOLD analysis project Ga0116227, IMG submission 89693) | Host-associated microbial communities from peat moss isolated from Minnesota, USA - S1T2_Fb - Sphagnum magellanicum MG | ecosystem: Host-associated > Plants > Peat moss > Unclassified... | reverse complement strand
GCGATGACGCCGCCGAGCCGCACCGCGTAGTTCTTGGACTTGGCCTGGATGGCGGCCACGATGCGGTTCATCGCGAATATCGAATCGAAGTCATTGGCGGTGACGATGAGTGCTCGATCGGCATGTTGCAGCGGGGCGGCGAAGCCGCCGCACACCACATCGCCGAGCACGTCGAAAATGACGACATCGGTGTCTTCGAGCAGATGATGCTCCTTGAGAAGCTTCACCGTCTGCCCGACCACATATCCACCGCAGCCGGTCCCGGCTGGGGGACCGCCAGCCTCGACGCACATGACGCCGTTGTAACCCTCATAGACGAAGTCCTCGACGCGTAATTCCTCGGTATGGAAATTCACCGATTCGAGAATGTCGATGACCGTCGGCACCAGCTTCTTGGTCAAGGTGAATGTCGAATCGTGTTTCGGATCGCAACCGATCTGAAGGACGCGTTTTCCCAATTTCGAAAAGGCTGCCGATAGATTCGACGATGTCGTGCTTTTGCCGATGCCGCCTTTCCCGTAGATCGAGAAGACTTTTGCCGTTCCGAGCGAGATTTCTGGATCCAAATGGACCTGAACGCTGCCTTCACCGTCTCTTTGACGTTCGATGATGGCCGCAGGTGCTGCGATATTCATGCTGCGACCCCTTCTACAATGCCTTCGAGCCTGTCTTCGAGATCTTCGCCGGCGCGGCGCAGAGCCTCGAGTGTCGCCTCGTCTGGCGACCAATAATTGCGTTCATGTGCTTCGATCAGCCGATTTGCGATCTTGACCGATGCCTTCGGATTGAGCGCCGCCAAACGATCGCGCATGGTTTCATCGAGCACGAAGGTTTGAGTCACCTGCTCGTAGACCCAAGGCGCGACCTGTCCAGTCGTCGCTGACCAGCCGAGAGTGTTCGTGATATGCGTCTCGATCTGGTGCACGCCCTCATATCCGTGGGTGAGGAGGGCTTCATGCCACTTCGGATTGAGGAGGCGTGTACGTGTTTCGAGCGCCACCTGCTCGGAGAGCGTGCGAACTGTCGCATCGCCGTTGGTTTGATCGCCGACATAGATTTGTGCGGCTTTGCCGCGGGCGCGCCGCGTCGCCGTGCTTATGCCACCGAGCATGTCGAAATAATTGTCGACGGTCGTCACGCCGAGCTCGACAGAGTCGAGATTCTGATAAGCGATATCGACGCTCGCAAGAAGTTGCGAGAGAACAGCGTCCTGGCGCATCGGCGCACCCGTCATGCCGTAAGCGAACCCCTTGCGGCGAACAAACGCTTCGGCAAGCTCGTCTTCTTCGTTCCAGGCGCCGCTATCGACGAGCTGATTGACATTGGCGCCATAAGCGCTGTCGGCATTGCCGAACACACGCAGCGCCGCCTGCTCGATGTCCCCGCCATGCTCGGCCTGGAAAGCCAGCGCGTGCTTGCGAACGTAATTCTGCGCGATCGGTTCTTCGGCGCGCGCCGCAAGAAGCGCAGCTTCCGCCAAAAGCTTTGTCTGCATCGGCAGAAGGTCACGAAAGATTCCTGACAAGGTCGTCAAGACGTCGATACGCGGGCGTCCGAGTTCCTCGAGCGGGACGAGCTGCGCGCCGGAGAGACGGCCATAGCTGTCGTGACGCGGCTGGGCTCCCATGAGCCAGAGCGCCTGGCCGATCGGGCCACCTTCCGTCTTGAGATTGTCGGTACCCCACAGCACGATCGCGATCGTCTCGGGAAAACCCAGCCCTTCGGCCGCGTGCCGGGCGAGAATACGCTCGGCCTGAAGAGCACCGTCGCGCAAAGCAAACGCGCTCGGGATGCGAAACGGATCGAACCCGTGCAAATTGCGCCCCGTCGGGAGCACGTCCGTGTTGCGGATGAGGTCGCCGCCGGGCGCAGGACGCAGGTAGCCTCCATCGAGCGCGTGCAAAATAGCCGGGATTTCCGAATCCGTGGCCAACAGAAGGTCGAGCTTCGCGCGTTGATCCTTGTCGGTAACACCGGCCGCATCCAAAATTTCCGCGCGCGCCGCTTCGTTCGGCGGTTCGCCTATGACGTGGAGGCCGTGCGGAATGAGAGCATATTCCAGTTCGAGGATTTCCGTGCGCAGGCGCTCGATCGGAATCGAAAGGTCGCCGCTCCATGCCGGTTCCGCCTCGCAGAGGTCGACGATCGCAGCTTGGGCTTGAATCAGTTCCGCAAGTGACGTCCGCTCGGCGCTCTCTGTCGTTTCGTCGAGCCCGCGCCAACGATCGAGCGACGACTTCAGATCGATCAACCCGCGGTAGAGACCCGCCCGCGTGACCGGCGGCGTCAAATAACTGATGAGCGCGGAGCCGGTCCGGCGCTTGGCGAGGGTTCCCTCGGAGGGGTTATTCGACGCATAGATATAAAAATTCGGAAGATCTCCGATCAGCCGATCCGGCCAACATTCGGCGGAGAGGCCGGCTTGTTTTCCCGGCATAAATTCGAGCGCGCCGTGGGTGCCGAAATTCAAGAGCGCCGAGGCACCGAATTCTTCCCGAATCCAACGGTAGAAAGCCACGAAGGCATGCGTCGGCGCAAAGCCGCGCTCGAACAGAAGGCGCATCGGATCGCCCTCATAGCCGAAGGCCGGCTGAATCCCGACAAAGACGTTTCCGAAACGCTCGCCCAAAACGAAGATCGATTTCCCGTCGCTTTGCTGCTTGCCGGGAGCCGGACCCCATTGCCGCTCGATTTCCGGCAACCAACGCTGCCGCCGGACGTGATCATCGGTCGAAACGCGCGCGACCACATTGGCATCCGCACCGAAACGCGTCGCATTGCCGTCCGTCACGCGTGCCCTCAGCTCGTCCACGGTGTCGGGGACTTCGACGACATAACCTTGCGATTTGAGAGCGAGCAACGTGCTATGCAGCGATTCGAAAACCGAAAGATAGGCCGCAGTGCCGGTGCTGCCGGCATTGGGCGGGAAGTTGAACAGCGCGATCGCGATCTTGCGGTCGGCCGGCTTCGCGCGGCGAAGCTCGACGAGCCGCGCCACGCGCGCAGCAAGCATCGCCGCGCGTTCCGGTAACGCGACCATGTCACGCTTTTCCGCGCCATTGGCCTCGGAGGAGCGGCCGCCGAAAGTCATCGGCCAGATCCCGCCGTCGAGCTCGGGAATGGCGACCATCATGGTCGCTTCGACCGGCATGAGCCCGCGCGCATCCGGCTCCCATTGCTCGATCGTTTGGAACTCGAGCGGATGGGCGGTGACATAGGGAACATCGAGCCGGGCGAGAATTTCCTCCGCCGCACGGGCGTCGTTATAAGCGGGTCCGCCGACCAAAGAGAAGCCGGTCAACGACACGACGACATCGACAACTGGCCGGTTGCCTTGAAGGAAATAGCGCTCGATGGCCGGACGCGCATCGAGTCCGCTGGCGAAAGCCGGGATGACGCGCAATCCCTTTGCTTCGAGCGCTGCGATAACGCCGTCATAATGGCCGCTGTTGCCGGCTAAGACATAAGAGCGCAGTAGCAGAATACCGATGGTGCCCGCCGATCCAACGCGCGGGAGTTGCTCGACGCGTTCGCAAATCCGCTGCCGCGCGTGCGGATGGTAAAGCCCGACATCAGGATAATCGGTGGGCGCGGCAACGCGCAATTTCCCGCGCAGATGCGCGTGATTGCCGGCCGCGTAACGATCCACCATCATCCGAACGAGATTGGCGAGGTTCTCTTCGGAGCCGGCGAGCCAATATTGGAGCGCGAGGAAATAGGCGCGCAAATCCTGTGCTTTGCCAGGAACAAAGCGTAAAATTTTCGGCAAGCGCCGCAGCATCTTCATCTGGCCGAGACCGCTGGAGCCCGTCTTCGACTTCGTCCCGCGCATCTTCTTCAACCAGCCGATGGCGCCGACCGCTTCCTCGTTCATGCTGAATTTGCCGAGGCGGGTCAGCCGTACAACCTCGCCGGCCGACATGCCGCAAAGCATGGCGTCACAGGACTCGCGCCTGGCGACCAGAGCCGGCATCACGGCTCTGATATGCTCTTCGAGAAAAAGCATCGTCGCAATGACGATGTCGCTATGCGCGATGGCCTCGAGACAGTGGTCGAGCGAAACGGGATCCGTCCCCCATTCGTCGGCAGCATGGACGTCTATTTTGATGCCGGGCAATTCGCGTTGGAGGCGTGATTCCGCGCGTGCGGCAGCATTCGCCAGATGGCTGTCGAGCGTTACGATGACGACGCGAATGGGCGCGGCGTCAGCGACTGAAATGCGCTTTTGCATCATATAATGTCTCGACAGTGATCAACGGGACGTTCCGCTCCCGCGCGAAGCTTTCCGTATTGCGGCGCGCCCTGCCACGAACGAAAAACGGAATTTTGTGTAGTTCTGTCTCTGCGTCCGGCGCCCAAACGATCGATGATTGCTGAGCTGCAGCCGTCGGTGCTGGGACTTTTCTATCGGCGCCGCCGTCTTTCGGAATTCCGAGATGCGAGGGAGCGGTCGCATCATTGAATTCGAAGTCGTCACGGAACATAGAAAGCAAATGTTCCTCGAGGCCCATCATGAGCGGATGGACCCACGTGTCGAAGATGACGTTGGCACCCTCGACACCCATTTGCGGCGAATAGCGTGCTGGAAAATCCTGCACATGGACCGGCGCCGAAATGACCGCGCATGGTATGCCGAGCCGCTTGGATATATGCCGCTCCATCTGCGTGCCGAGAACCAGATCCGGCTGCAGCGCCAGGATCGCCGCTTCGACCTCGAGGTAATCGTCGCTGATCAGCGCCTCGACATTGTAAATTTTGGCAGCTTCGCGGATTTCGCGGCCGAATTCGCGGCTATAGGTCCCGAGGCCGACGACATTAAAGCCGAGTTCCTCGGCAGCGACGCGAGCGGCGGCCACCGCATGGGTAGCATCGCCGAAGACGAAGACGCGCTTGTTGGTGAGATAGGTCGAATCGACCGAGCGCGTGTACCAAGCAGACCGTGTCGATAAGTCCGAAAGCGCGGCGGTGGGGTCGATGCCTGCCAATCCGGCGACTTCTTCGACAAAAGATCGTGTCGCGCTGACGCCGATGGGAATTGTCTTCGTCGCAGGCTGTCCAAACGTGCGTTGCAGCCACGAGGCCGCGACCCCGGCGATCTCCGGATAGAGAACGACGTTGAAATCAGCGTCGCCGAGGCGTCGCAAATCGGCAGGTGAGGCACCCATCGGCGCGACGACGTTCACATCGATCCCCATAGATTTGATGAGGCGTGTGATTTCTTCCACGTCGTCGCGATGCCGGAAGCCGAGCGCCGTCGGCCCGATTATGTTGCAGAGCGGTCGCGCGCCCTCTGAACGCGGTGGTCTCTGGGTGCCCGGCCGCGGCGCTTTCGGTCCGGCCAGCGTCCGCACGAGCTGGTAGAAGGTCTCCGCGCCACCCCAATTTTCTTTGTGCTGATAGGCCCCGAGTTCGAGCGGGACGACTGGGATCGGTAGGTCCAGGCCGCGCGTCAGGCCGGCCGGGTCGTCTTGGATGAGCTCGGCGGTGCAAGAGGCGCCGACCAATAGAGCCTGCGGCTTGAAACGCTCGTAGGCGTTGCGGACGGTGGTCTTGAAAAGGCCCGCCGTATCACCGCCGAGATCTCTGGCCTGAAAAGTGGAATAGGTGACGGGCGGACGCTTTTGGCGCCGCTCGATCATCGTGAAAAGAAGATCGGCATAGGTGTCGCCTTGCGGGGCGTGCAAAACATAATGCACGCCTTCCATAGCGGTGGCGATCCGCATCGCGCCGATATGAGGAGGGCCTTCATATGTCCAAACCGTCAACTTCATGGATCAGATCACCAGACGATTGCGACGCACGAGCGGGCGCGCAAACAGTTCCGCGAGATCGGCAGCCTGCTCGTAGCCTTGGATGGGCGTAAAAACCAATTCGATGGCCCATTTCGTCGTGAGGCCTTCAGCCTCCAAAGGGTTGGCGAGGCCGAGCCCGCAAACAACGAGATCCGGCGCCGCAGCCCGACAGCGATCGAGTTGCCGATCGACATCCTGCCCTTCGCTCAACGACGTCCCTTGCGGCAGCAAAGCGAGCTCTTCGGAGAGATGTTGGCGATGAAGATAAGGTGTGCCGACTTCCACGAGCTGCATGTCGAGTTCTCGGGCGAGGAAGCGCGCCAACGGAATCTCGAGCTGCGAATCGGGGAAGAAGAAAATACGTCGCCCGGAAAGTTCGCTCCGATAACGGGTGAGAGCGTGTGTGCCGCGTTCGCGAGCCGCCTCTGTCACGGCTTCAAATCGGGCGGGATCGACCCCCCATGCGGAGGCCGCGGCTTTGAGCCAAAGCGTCGTGCCCTCGATGCCGAGAGGAAAGGGCGCAGCAATGCGGGTTGCGCCGCGTTGCTCGAGCGCGCGCGCTGTATCGGCTAAAAACGGTTGGGCCAGAAGATACTTCGTGTTCGGACCAATCGGGGGAAGAGCGGTCGAACTGCGCGGCGGCAGGAAGTGCACATTGTCCAGCCCGAGCGCCGCAAATAGGCGTTTGAATTGGTCTTCCACGACATCGGCCAATGCCCCAACGATCATCAAAGAGGGCGCTTCCGCTGTCTTCGCTTGTGGAAGCGTAGGAACCAACGCGGCGAGGCAGGCATCCTCGCCTTGAGTGAAAGTCGTCTCGATTCCGCTTCCGGAATAAGAAAGGACACGCACCCGAGGCGCAAATTTTTCTGAGAGGCGTACAGCGGCGCGCGAGAGATCGAGCTTGATCACTTCCGACGGACAAGATCCGACCAGGAAAAGCAATTTGATATCCGGGCGCCGCTCGAACATCGTCGTGACGACCTTATCGAGCTCGTCATTCGCATTGGCGAGACCGGCGAGATCGCGCTCGTCGATGATCGCGGTCGCAAATCGCGGCTCGGCGAAAATCATGACGCCGGCCGCCGATTGAATGAGATGCGCGCAGGTGCGTGATCCGACGACCAGGAAAAATGCATCCTGAATTTTGCGGTGCAACCAAACGATGCCGGTCAAGCCGCAAAAGACTTCCCGCTGCCCGCGCTCGCGCAAGACCGCCTGGTCGTCACATGGTTGAACCTTATCGAGCCCGGTCAGACTTGCGAGCGCGTTCATTGGGCGAGCTCGAAATCGGCGGGCGCTTCGAGCGCATTCGCGGCCTGATCACGGCGGGCCGCACGGAGCTTCAAAAGAAACTGCGTCGCATTGATAACGTAAGCGGCATAGGCAGCGAGCGCGATGAGCATTTGCTGATCGGGAGTTCCGAAGCCGCCGAAGAGTGCGACGCAATAAGTTATGTGCAGCGCAATAACGAGGAAGCTGAAAACGTCTTCCCAAAAGAAGGCTCTGGCAAAGAGATAGCGGCCGAATACCGCTTTCTCCCAAATCGCTCCGGTCACCATGATCGTGAGAAGACATAGTGTCTTGATCAAAATCGAAATCGAAGCGGCATCCAATCCGACGCCTGTGACGAGATAACGCAGAACTAATGCGAGACTGATGAGGAAAACCAAAAATTGCAACGGCGCCAGAACGCCTTGCACGATTGTCCATGGCGATTTGTCGCGTCGGCGGCGCTCTTCGGCGGAATAGAGCGGAGCGTTGTGTTTATTCAGAGAACGCACGTCACCTCGGTCGAACGGCATAATCGCGGAACTGTAAGAACGTTTTGACAAGCTGAAACGCGGATGGTCCGATAGGACATTGGGATTGCGTCTCGGCATCAGATTCAACCCCGAACTTTTCGCTGACGGTGCTGCACCAACTAAGCGCGATGCATGTCCGATGGAGGGAAGGCTAGCCTCACGATTTTTTTGTGTCAACTAAAATAGACGTAAATAAATATTGACGCATCGGGGCGAGCGAATCTAGTTTCTGGGGGAGGGGTACGGATGAGCAATACAAATGATCTTTGTGCCGGCTATGGTTCTTGGAACTCGTCGAAGAACGCGTCCAAAACTTTACCGGGCAAGCGAACGCGCCGAGACCACAAGGCGGCCAAGTCTGAGTCGTACGGACTCGACTGGTTCGTCGAAACAACCGTCGTTCCGCATCTGGTTTCAGCCCGTAAAGCGGGCTTGGCCGGCGCAGTTTCGAAGGCGACTGCTGGGGAACGCGCCGAGACCGACCGCGTAAAGCAATTTGCGGATTTGGTGCTTCATAATGAGGTACCTGAAATATGTGGATCGATAGAAGCGCGGCGCGCGACCGGAATATCTCTTGAAAAGATATATCTGACCTTGCTGGCCCCAACCGCTTATCGCCTCCACCATCTTTGGACGGCAGATGTCTGCGGCTTCGCGGAGACCGTTCTCGCGCTTTGGCGTCTTCAGCAAGTTTTGCGTGAATTCAGCGTCGCTTTCCGAAGCGAATTCGTCCATCGCGAGCATGGCCTTCGCGTTCTTCTCGCGCCGGCACCGGGAGAAAGGCACGATCTCGGCTACGCGATGTTTTGCCTATCCCTGGTTTCGGAATTCTTTCTCCGCGAAGGTTGGGATACTTGGATTGAATCCGATACGACGAGCGACGATTTTTCGGACGTCGTTCGGAGCCAATGGTTCGACGTGATCGAACTTCTGGTCTGTGGCGACAAAGCCCCGGATGAACTGGATCCATGTATCGATGCGCTGCGCGGGAAATCATCCAATCATTCGGTTGGAATCGCGGTCTGCGGTCAACCGTTCATCAACAACCCCGCGTCTGTTCGTTTCGTCGTAGGGAAGCCTATGACGATGGAATCCGGACAGCGAATCAAATCTGCCGGTTCCATCGTTAGATCCTACGCCGATCACCATTGAGATTCGTAGAAAAGCAAAAAGCTACTAGGAAGCGCTCGTGGAAAGGGCTGTTGTGTTAGGGGCTCGTATCTATTGTGAAGGTCTCGAAGACCCCAAAACAGTCCTTCAGCGGTATCGATTCCGCGGTCGTCGCAACATTGATCGCGACAATCTCGGATATAGCGCTCATCGTGGATGGCAACGGGGTAATTCAAGATGTTACCTGTCAGCGCGATGAAATGGCGAAGACACTCCAAGGGTTCGATAGGTTCGTTGGCAAAGCCTGGGTTGACACGGTTATTCCTGACAGCCGTTCAACGGTAGAGGCGTTGCTCGCTGAAGCGACAACGCAAAAAGCCTCGCGCTGGAGCGAGCTAAAGTATCCTTCCTCGCGCGGAGGCGCGGTTTCAATCCTTTATGCGACTGTTAGAACGGAATCCAAGGGCGGCTGCGTGGCTGTTGGCCGGGATGTTCAGGCCTTTGCCGCCTTGCAACAGCGGCTCATTGAGGCGCAAATCTCATTGGAGCGCGACTATTCCCGCTTTCGTCATGTTGAGGCGCGCTATCGCATCCTTTTTCAGATGTTGCCAGAACCGGCTCTTATGGTGGATGGCACAACCGAAACTATCGTCGAAGCGAATCAGGCTGCCTTGCAGCAGACGGGTGCCGTCACACGAAATCTGATCGGGCGCCCGCTATCGGACATTTTCCATCGTGATTGCGCTGCCCCGATCCAGTCGCTTCTTTCGAAGGCCAGAGCCACCAATTATGCTGAGAGTGTCAAAGCCCGATTAAAGCATGATAAAAGGGATCGCGATGTTTCCGCGCTCCACCTGCGACAAGACGCCGGAGCTATATTTCTCGTGCGCTTCGGCTTTAGCACCGAAGCCTCCAAAGAAATCGGTCTTTCGGATTATGAACGCATGCTGCTCATATGTATCGAGCAGTCCCCGGATGGTCTGGTTGTCACCGACGTCAGAGGACGTGTCATCCTCGCGAACCCGGCTTTTATCGATATGGCGCAACTCGCCAGCGAGGAGCAGGCGCGCGGAACCTCGCTCGAGCGATGGGTCGGACGCCCCGGGATCGATTTTAATATCCTGATGGCGAGCCTTCGCGGGCATGGGAGGGTGCGTCTTTTTGCGACGATTCTGCAAGGCGAACTCGGCGCCACACCCGATATTGAGATATCCGCCTCATTCGTTGAGGATGCCAGCCAACCGATCGTGATTTTTGCTATCCGCAATGTCGAACGGCGTGTTTCTGCAATCTCGTCCAATGATCGCCAACTGCCGCGTTCCGCGGAACAACTGACCGAATTGATCGGGCGGGTTCCGCTCAAGGATATCTTGCGGGAGACGACGGATGTGATCGAGAAACTTTGCATCAAGGCTGCGTTGCAGGTGACAGACGAAAACCGCGCCTCGGCCGCCGAAATGCTGGGACTCAGCCGACAGAGCCTTTACGTCAAGCTTCGTCGCTTTGGTCTTGAGGATCTGCAGGACACGAGTGGTTCGGAGCGATAGGAATTGAAAATGGCGCGTCCCGCACTGCGTACCTCTTTGGAACTGCTGAAGCCGATCACATGGTTTCCCCCTATGTGGGCTTATGGCTGTGGTGTCATCTCTTCTGGAATCCCTCTCGGACAACGATGGCAGTCGATCATCATAGGTGTGCTGCTTGCGGGTCCTATGGTTTGCGGAACGAGCCAAGCGGTTAACGACTGGTTCGATCGCCATGTGGATGCGATCAATGAGCCGAACCGACCGATTCCATCCGGTCGCATGCCGGGCCGGTGGGGTCTCTACATCGCGATCGCTTGGACCGGCTTGTCATTGGTGCTGGCCGCTGCCCTCGGTCCCTGGGGGTTCATTGCGGCGCTCGTAGGTTTGTATCTCGCCTGGATCTACAGCGCTCCGCCGCTTCGGTTGAAACAGAACGGATGGTTCGGCAACGCCGCTGTCGGCCTCTGCTACGAAGGGCTACCTTGGTTTACCGGGGCCGTCGTCATGGCTGGAACCCTGCCGGATTGGCGCATCATTCTTCTTGCGGCACTTTATAGCGCTGGCGCCCACGGCATCATGACCCTGAACGATTTCAAATCCATCGAGGGTGATCGGCGCACCGGAATCGGGTCATTGCCGGTTCGCCTCGGTGCCGAACAGGCGGCGCGCCTTGCTTGCGTCGTTATGGCTCTGCCGCAAGTCGCCGTCGTCGCCTTGCTGCTCTCTTGGGATCGGTTCGCCTATGCGGGTCTGGTCGGCTTGTTCCTGCTGACGCAACTCGTTCTCATGCGGCGGCTTCTGAGCAGTCCGCGTGATCGAGCACCCTGGTATAATGCGACAGGCGTCACACTCTACGTCCTTGGCATGCTCGCGAGTGCATTTGCCCTGGTTCATGCCGGAAACGCGTGAGAAAAATGCCGCAACAGCAATTATCCTGGTTTGGAATTGTTCGTCTGGGCCTCGTCCAGACGGCCTTGGGCGCGATCGTCGTCTTGACCACCTCGACGTTCAATCGCGTCATGGTCATCGAGCTCGCCTTGCCGGCTATGCTGCCCGGAGGTCTCGTCGCCCTGCATTATCTCATGCAGATTTTGCGACCGCGCTTGGGCTACGGGTCGGATGTCGGAGGTCGCCGCACGCCTTGGATTATCGGGGGAATGGGTGTTCTTTCAATCGGCGGGATAGGGGCATCCCTCGCAACCGCTTTGATGGGCACGAACCTCTTTGCGGGCATCGTGCTCGCCGCAGCCTCATTCGTATTGATCGGACTTGGGGTAGGTGGCTGTGGAACCTCGCTTCTCGTCTTGCTCGCCAAGCGTGTCGACGAAGGCCGGCGCGCCGCTGCCGCTTCGATCGTCTGGCTCATGATGATTGCAGGCTTTGCGTTAACAGCAGGCCTGGCAGGTCATTTATTGGATCCTTTCTCGCTTTCACGGCTCGTGATGGTGACGGTTTGCGTCTGTAGCCTTGCTTTCGTCGTGACGATCATGGCGATTTGGAATGTGGAAGGCGCCGACGATGAGACACGGTCTTCAGCCGTTATGAAAGGGTCGGAAAAGAGCGAAAAGTTCAGTGCGGCCTTGGGCCAGGTATGGGCCGAGCCTAAGGCACGACGCTTCGCGATTTTCGTTTTTGTCTCGATGCTCGCCTATGGGGCGCAAGACCTCATTCTCGATCCCTTTGCCGGCAGTGTTTTTGGTTTGACGCCCGGCGGATCGACGAAACTCTCCGGCATTCAGCATGGCGGAGTTCTCGTGGGAATGATTTTGGTCGCGCTTGCGACATGTGCCGTTCGTCGCTCGCGCGCGCCCTCGCTTCAAACCTTGGCGATCGGCGGTTGCTTAGCCTCTGCGGTCGGTCTCTTCAGTCTTGCCTTCGGTGGCTTCGTCGGTCCGTCATGGCCGCTTCGCACCTCGGTGTTTCTGCTCGGCGTCGCCAATGGGACCTATGCGATTGCAGCCATCGGATCGATGATGGCTCTCGTGAACGAAGGTAGAAAGTCGCGCGAAGGCATGCGCATGGGCTTATGGGGCGCGGCTCAGGCCGTAGCGTTCGGATTGGGCGGCTTTGCGGGCACGGTTGCGAGCGATGTGGCGCGTTATGTCTTCGGCGCCCCCAATCTGGCCTATGCGTTCGTGTTTATCGTGGAAGCGACGTTGTTTTTGGTTTCCGCGGTTCTCGCTTTCCGTGTCGACCAAAGAGTTGCGGACAGAGCCGAGCCTCCAGAAAGAGAGATGCTCGGTGCCGATCTTGCCAGAGGAGAAGGGATATATGGAAACCTTTGACGTCGTCGTCGTCGGCGGAGGGCCGGCCGGGGCAACTGCCGCCAATGATTTGGCTCGGGCTGGACGATCGGTTCTTCTCCTCGACAAGGCTGGGCGCATCAAGCCATGCGGAGGCGCCATACCACCGCAATTGATTCGGGAATTCGAAATCCCGTCCTCCCTCCTCGTTGCTCAAATCAATTCGGCCCGGATGGTGTCGCCTTCGAATCGGCTGGTGGATATGCCGATCAAGGGTGGATTTGTCGGCATGGTCGATCGAGAGGTTTTCGACGAATGGTTGCGCGACAGGGCGCAATCCGCGGGTGCGACACGGCGTACCGGAACTTTCGATCGGTTAACGCGCGACACAGATGGAACCGCCATTGTTCATTACGTCACGCGCATCGATGAGACCGAGACCCTCGGTCAGGTTCGAGCGCGCGCCGTTATCGGGGCTGATGGGGCTCGCTCGTCCGTCGCCAAGCAATGCATTGCTGGAGCAGACGAGATTCCCTATGTTTTCGCCTATCATGAGATTGTTCGCAGCCCAGATGTCGATCCAGCCGTCGGCTTCGACGGGTCTCGCTGCGATATCTATTACCAAGGCGCGCTATCTCCTGATTTCTACGGTTGGGTTTTCCCGCATGGAAAAACGACGAGCATCGGATTGGGGACCGCGCGCAAGGGTTTCGCGATGCGCGAGTCCATCGGTGCTCTGCGGGAGGCGGCGGGGCTCGGCCAAGCGCAAACACTTCGCCGAGAGGGTGCGCCCATTCCGCTTCGTCCGCTGAAAAAATGGGACAATGGCCGCGACGTCGTCCTTGCCGGGGATGCGGCAGGCGTGGTTGCGCCTGCATCCGGAGAGGGAATTTATTACGCGATGGTCGGCGGCCGGCTGGCGGCTGAAGCCGTCGATGTCTATTGCACGACAGGCGATGCGCGGGCGCTCGCAATGGCGCGCAAGCGTTTCATGAAGATGCACAAGATGGTGTTTTGGGTCCTGGGCATCATGCAACGCTTTTGGTATTCGAGCGATCGGCGGCGTGAGCGATTCGTGAACATTTGCCGCGATCGCGACGTTCAAGAGCTTACCTGGCAGGCCTATATGCATAAAAAGCTGGTTAAGGCCAAGCCAATGGCGCATTTTAGGATTTTCGTCAAAGATCTTGCGCATCTTGCGGGCGTGGCATCTGTCCGGTGAGTCGTCGCTTATTATGGAAGCCGGTCGCGCTCGCCGCCGCGGCCGCTAGCCTGGTTGCGTTTTTAGGTGCGACTATAACCGATCTCGGACCTTGGTATCAGGCTCTTCACCGTCCGCCATGGCAACCACCTGACTGGCTCTTTGGGCCAGTTTGGACCTTGATTTTCGGTTTGACTGCAGTTTCTGGCCTGCTCGGTTGGCAGCGAGCGCCGACGAGCGCGCAGGGCGAATGGCTGATCGGCCTTTTCGCGCTCAACGGCTTTTTGAATATTTTATGGACAATCTTGTTTTTTCGCTTTGAGCATCCCGATTGGGCGCTTGCCGAAGTTGGGTTGCTTTGGCTGTCAATTCTCGCGCCTATGCTCTTCCTCGCGCGATTTTCCAAGCTCTCGAGCTGGCTGTTGGTGCCATATTTGATTTGGGTTAGTTTTGCCGCGACTTTGAATTGGACGATCGTTCGGTTGAACGGCCCATTTTGATGCGTGGAAGGACAATTAACGCGGTCGTGCCATGCAAGATCTGTTTTTATCGGGACATATTGTCGATTTTATTTTGGGATTGATCGTTTTGGAGGCGGCCGGTGTTCTGGCATGGCGCCGAGGGAGGGAGCCTTACTCGGCCCGGCTCCCCCTCCTTATAAGCCTCGTACCGGGCATCTTTCTTTTGATTGCAGTGCGTGCCGCACTCGTGGCCGCAGGGTGGGGCTGGATCGCTCTTGCCCTAGCTATGGCCGGCCTCACGCATGCTGCCGATCTCTGGCTGCGCCTTCGCAAGACGCGATGATGGTAAAGACAGCCTGAGCTTCTATTTCGGAGGCGAAAAAGTCTTCAGATAGGCGATGACGTCTTTTCGCTTTTGCTCGTCAGCCAATTTGAACGGCATTTTGGAAACGCCGACTGCCAATTCGGGCTTTCCCTTATCTGTGAGATACTTCTTGAGGAAGGCAGAGGGATCGGGGAGATAAGCGAATATCGTATCCTCGTCCCAAACCAATCCGTTTTCGCCCGCTGCCTTGTTGAGCGCCGAATAGGAGTAGCCCGGATAAGTGCCGGTCGCTCGACCAATGACACCGGTCAACACGGGTCCAACTGCGTTTTTCGCATCGGGACCGATTTTATGACAAGCCGCGCATTGCTTGAAAACTTCGGCCCCTTTGGCAGCGTCCTGCGCCGAAGCCGCGCTAGATCCCGTTATCAAAGCGGCTACGGCAAAAAGAAAGGCGTAAAAGACAGTCATTTTTTGACCTTTTCCGCTTTATTGAGGTGCCAAGCGTGACACAGGCTCGATGAGGGTGGCCGCAAATAAACTTAACATATAAAACTGTCAAGTGATCGGATCAATTGCCGGTCTCATCCCTTGTACTTTCAGCGAGTCGTATTACTTAACTCATGGGGAATGGGTCATCCGCAAGAATATCTTGTCGCTCATTCCATCTTGACGCTTCTGAAGCGGTGGCGTTGCCTTAAAACGGCCTAATTGTGGCGACGGCGCATGGGGACCGGGTAAACGGGCGTTTGGGAGATATCCATCGAGCGACCATGACTTCACAAATAACGACCCAACCTGATGTGCTTCTTCTCCTCGATATGGGGGGAGTGATCCGTGAGGCGACCCTCGCGGGACGTTTGTCGGGGGAGGGTGTCGATGCCTGGCTCGGACGTCCTTGGGCAGAAACTTTGGAGGACATTGGCAGCGATAAGATCCGCCGGATGGTGGAAGATGCGCGGGCCACGGGCATTTCGGCATTCAAGCAGGTTCTGCAGCGTTTTCCGAGCGGCCTCGAAGTACCGATTGAATATACGACCATCCTCATGGGCGGTCGAAGCGGGCTTCTGGTCGTCGGCAAGAACCTGCAAGCAGTTGCCGAGCTCCAATCCCGTTTGATCGCCGCTCAGCAGGCGATGGAACGCGACCGTTGGAAGCTCAGAGACGTCGAGACACGCTATCGCCTTCTCTTCGAAGCCTCAAACGAGGCCATACTCGTCGTCAATGCCGCGAACCTCCGAATCGTCGAGGCCAATCCGGCTGCGCTCGCAGCGTTGGGCGTCACGCAAACTCGCAGCGACGCAAGGCTTGGTCGTGACTTTCTGACGTTTGTCTCGCCCAAAGATCGCGGATCGATTGAGACAATGTTGATCCGGACGAGGCAGGAAGGCAAAGCTCCTGGCATCCTGGTGCATTTAGGGCATGAGTCCAAGCCTTGGATGCTGCGGGCCTCCTTGGTCACGTCCGTTCCAGGATTTGTCTTCATCATTCAACTCTCGTCCCTTATCCCAACGTCCACGGGAACGGACAAAAAAGAAATTGCATGGGTCCATGATCTATTGAATCGAGTCCCTGATGGCTTCGTCGTCGTCGATACGGATGGGGTTATCCGGGTTGCCAACAACGCCTTCGTGGAACTGGCGGAAGTCGGATCGGTCGAGGCCATGATCGGACATCGTTTACAGCGGTGGCTTTGGCAGCCAGGCGCTGATCTCAAAGTCCTCTTGAAAAATATTCAGGAGCACGGCTTCATCCGCTTATTCCAAACTACGGTGCGCGGTGAGCTCGGCACCAACACCGAGGTCGAGGTCTCGGCGGTCGGCAATAATGATAAGCCAGACCGAATTGGCTTGTTGATGCGTGATGTCACGCGCAGGCTACCCTTGCGTGACGAAAACGATCTATTGCGTGCGGCGTTGCAATCCACCACCGAGCAAATCGGTCGGACTCCGTTGCGGAGCCTCGTGAAAAATACGGTGGGCATTGTCGAGCAGCATTATATGCGGGCTGCTCTCGAACTTTCAGGCAACAACAGAACGGCTGCCGCCGAAATGTTGGGGTTGAGCCGCCAAAGCCTCTATTCCAAGCTCAGTCAATACGGATTGGATCACGACGGTCAGATACCGGACGCGTAGCGATTGGGCACGCGAGCTGCCAATCGGAAACGATTTATAAGTTACGCCTTGACAGAGAAGACCTATTTTAGGGTGCAATCATTTCGGTTGCCCGAGTGGCCTCGTGAGCCGCGTCCGAGAGGACGATATTCAATTCGAATGCGACCGCTGCTTCCTCGACAACGGCATTGACGTCGTCGATATTTTTTTCGGCGTCATCGATTGCCGTTTTGTAAGCGGTTTTGAACGCATCGACATCCTTAATGTCTGGAAAATCATAAAAGGCCAAGGCTTCGGGCCCAATGTTGAGAGACCGCCCCAACAAGCGTTTGAGGATTTGGCCACCGCTCAAATCTCCCAAATAGCGAGAATAAGCATGAGCAATGAGACGGCCACCATCGCCCTCAGAAGCCTGTGCGACACGTTCAGCATATAACTGGCCGACCGGAAGCAAAGGCAGCTTGTTCGCCCAGTCAGGCCCTTCGAGCATATGAAGGTCCGCTTCGATGGCGCGTGCGCGGCATAGTTCCTGGGGAACGAGAAAGGCGAGTGCCGGGTTGTGTTCGTGGCGTTGAAAGCCACGTTCCATTTGCTGATACGCCGGATGCAAGTTGCGCAGAAAAAGTTTGTAGCCTGAAATATTGCTCAGACCGCGAATAATCTCGTTGACGATTCCAGTGCGCTCGGCGCGCGAATGAAGCTCCCGAGTCCGTTCTCGCATCTTCGCGACCAATCCAAGCGGCAATTGTTCCGCTTGACCCTGCGCTTTACCGAGATCGGCGGGTTGAGGTTGGCTTTCGCCGCCATGTTGCATCTTCAGACGACCATTATTCGTGCCCAAGACATGCAGCACAGCGGTTGATGATCGCGCTTACCAGTTCCACGCGATCATCAACCCATCTTCCGTCTTATTTGGCTGCCGGTGCTGCTTGTGCTGTGCTCGCCCCAGCGAGCTCGGGATAATCTTTCAGCATGCTGGCCCCGAGGAGCGGCTTATAGGCGCCTTGGTGACAGGTTGCGCAATTAACCTTAGGTGCATCTCCCAAGGGTCCAAGTCTATTGGGCGGAAACTCACCCTTCAAAGCCGAGAGATAGGTCGTATTGAGATCACGAACCATCCGTATTCCATACCACGCAGTGCCACGGGCTGGGCTGCTCTCAGCCCAATCGGAGAAGGCGCGAGTGTTATGACAATAGGTACAGTTCACACCAAGCGCTTGAGAGATGTGGATCATCAACGCATAGGTTTGCTCGGCTTGCTTGATGGATTTACGGCTGCCTTCAGGAAGCGCCGTCGTCGACACGACGCGGGCATCCTCGGCATATTCGAGCAATGGGGTGAAAGGATCGTAAGGCAGCGAGGTCACGCCGATCGCCGGCATGTTTTGCCCGGCCTTATTTCCCAACATACCTTCCGGCCGCAGGGTCGAGGCTTGCGAGAACCAAATATTCGACGGCACAGGTTGGCCGCGGTGGCACGTATAGCAAGTGACGCCCGTCTGCGAGACGTGGGTCTTCCAGTCGGCATTTATGTGCTGCACCATTTGCAGCATGCGTCGCGCCACGACTTTGGTGTAGAGCTTGTCCGAGGAAAGCTCTTCCCCTTCTGCGTGGCAGTAGGCACATCCCTGCTGAGGAGCCACCCAATTCGTCATATCGGTCATAAGCCGAATGAGCTCGTTGGAGTCGAGGTCTTTGAGGACCTGGACATTTTGATAGGCGGCCGAAGACGGTTGACCGCTCAATTCCGCCTTCGGAGTGACCTCCGGCAGAGCGTTGGCGGCCACCAGCGCGGCCTCAGTTTTACGACTCTCGACAAGGTCCATGCCGGTTCCACGATAACCTCGTTGCACCGTATCGACTGGCGGATACTCGAAGGTCAAAAGCACGATCAATCCGAAGATGACGACCGCGATGACCGCAGCGACTTTGCTGTAAAAGAGGTTCATTTTGTCACGCCCTGCAAAGTAGAGGGGTCGACCACGGTCGGAAACACCTGCGGATAAGCCGGTGCGATGTGATGTTTGACGCCCCACAGGTACCAATTGTCGACAGCGGTTCCAGTCAAGAGAATTCCGATGCCACCGACGAGCGGACACAAGACCGCAAACCACCAGGCCCAGCGGTGAATTGACTCGGCTGTCGCGTTGAAGCCCATCGTCCAGCGCCAGAACAATGCGCCGCGTTCGAAGGCGGTGCCGCGATCGACGACCTGCTCGATCTCGCGCTCGCCGCCGTAGCGGCTAATGGCGAGCACGGTCGCGCCATGCATCGCGAAGAGCACCGCCGAGCCGTAAAGGAAGACGATCGAAAGCATGTGGAAGGGGTTGTAGAAGAGATTGCCGTAGCGGACCGAGAAGGCCGCGGTCCAATCGAGATGCGGAAAGATCCCGAACGGCACGGCTTCTCCCCAGCTTCCCATCAGCAGCGGACGGATGAATCCGAGGACGAGGTAGAGCCAAATAGCCGCAGCGAAGGCCCAGGCGACATGCGTCCCCATGCCGAGCGCACGAGCTCTGCGATAGGTCCGTAGCCACCATAAGAGCAGCGACGTCGTCAGGAAGAAGCCGGCCATTTGCCACCAACCACCCTCATTGAGAGGGCAGATCACGCATAGGCCCGCAGAGGGCGGCGGCGGCTCGAGGGCCAGCCAGAAAAGTTGGCGAACGAATTGGACAGGGTCCCAATTCACCGACGCCCACATATTCAAGCCGATGATCTCGAAAGCGATAAGGCCGCATATCAGCGATGCCGTGCCGGTAAACCCGAGATAGATCGGGCCGACTTGCGCGTCGCCGATTTTGCCGAGCAAATATTGAAACCCACCTTTGCCGATGCGAGGCAAAGAAGGCCTCGGCAACGGAATTCCGGGTTCGATGGCTTCGCCGCGGACCTGCACCTGAGTGAAGATGTTGAGATACTCAGTGTCTAACATAACCTATCTCCACGTCCTAGTGCCAGATCGGAAGGTCGAGCCACCAGCTCCACCATTCGGGCCAACCCTGAGTCCAGAACGGACCGCTGATGATGATACAGATCGCGCTCCAGAATGCCGCCGAAAGCGCCAGAAACAATCCGAGCCGATGAATGCCAATGGTGCCGATCGAGTAGCCCATCAGGTCTCGAAACATCGTGTTTTCATGCTCCGGACTTTTGACGACCTCGCCTTTTTTTGGATTTGTCGCCGAAAGAACGAGTCCGCCATGCAGGGACAATGCAAATGCCGTGGTGAAGAAAAAGCTCACCGCGATCATATGGGCGGGGTTGTAATGGAAATGCAGATATTGATAGCCGGTATTCGAAACCCAATCGAGATGGCTCAAGATTCCGTATGGAAAACCGTGGCCCCATGCGCCGAGAAGCACGGGCCGTATGACGACGAGCGAGAAATACGCGAAGACCGCGACGCTATAAGCGAATGGGATATGATAGCCCATGCCGAGTTTGCGCGAAATTTCCGCTTGTCGCAAAGTCCATGAACCGAAGGCGCCAAGCGCGCAAACTGTGATGAGCTGCCAGAGTCCACCCTCCTTGAGGGGGGCAAAGGATAGGCCATAGCTCAAATCCGGCGGGGCAATGCTGATTTGCCAGATATTCCAAGTCGGGCCGAGCGCAGCGCCCCAAATTATGAGGGCGGTCCCCATAAAGGAGAAGAACGCAGTCGTCACGCCGAAGAAGCCGACGTAAAACGGACCCACCCAAAAGTCGAAGAGGTCGCCACCTACGAGCGTGCCGCCGCGGACGCGGTATTTTCTTTCAAAGCTTAGCATCGCCATCGCCGGAGTCCTTTTCGCTCGTTACGACGCGGATAAAGATCGTATCCTGTCGGTGGCGGCAGGATGTGGTCCACATCCTATCCGCCACCGCACGGGCATGTTCGCTATTTCGCTGGTGGGGGCAGCGGAGAGATAGGCGACATGACCGAACTGACCTTGTGAGGTCCTTCCAGCCAATTGAACCGGTCTGTGCTGAGAAGAATGAAATGGATCAGCAGAGCCAGTGCAAAAAGGAAGGTGAACAAGGCCACCAGAGTTCTGCGAGGATCGAAGAGTAGCCACATGCGCCACATCGTCGGAACTCCTATGATAAGAAGGTCAGCGCGACGCTGGCCAGGTGATGGACCCCATCGATCGCAGATTTATATCCGCTCGCGCTGGGAAGCCAGGGCCGCCACATCCAAGCCAGTATATGCGCGATGATCGCGATGACCAGGAATAGGATGAAGCTCGTCATAAAAATTGAGTGGAACTCTTTCGCTTCGGGTTCCGTCAGCCCTGAAAGGGAGACATCGGGACCATCAGGCATGGTCTATCCTCCGTTAGTTGACGCCGGTCGCGACAAGTGTCGCGGTCGGCAAGTATCGTCGTGACAAGATAGCCACGTCGCATATTTCGCACGGTAGAACCGCGCGAAATCCTGGTCGATCATCCCATGAATGCAAATGATGCACAGGTTTGAGCTAAGGACCTTGCCTCTTCAAAGATCGATTTATGACTTGTCTGCTTCTGCGCGCTGAAACGCCATGGAGCGGTCACGCCGCGCAGAACAGAAACCCAAATGAGCGACAGCGCAAAGCTAACTCCCAAGATCAGTCGAAATTCCATGCTCTTGTTGGGATTTGACTGAAATCGAGACTTGGTTTGGATAGCTGTCGCCGTTTTCATCGAACGACTCCTTTTCGGTCGGCTTCGATTGGGACCGTTTTGATGAATGTCGGATGTTCGAGAAGGAGCGTGGTCATGCAGCAACTCCGTCCAAGGCCGCTGTCCTGGCAAAAGCAACGTCCAATTCCTGAACATTCTCATGACCTAGGTGCCGCGCATTACGTTCAGCGGCGTCGCGCAAACGCTTCGCGGCAGATATCCGCACGAGCATAGGGAGAGCCTGTAAAACATCTTCCAAAGACGAGAGAGCGGACGCGTCCCAAGGAAGCTCTTTGTGCAAGCGTGCCGGCGTGGCATCGACCTTGTCCAGCGCAGGCGCAAGCGGAAGGATATTGAAGAGCGCGTCGAAGAGCGCGTTGCAGACCTCTTGCACGATATAGGTGGCGCCGGCATAGCCCATGAAAGGCGTCCCGGTATGACGACGTATGATCGCGCCGGGAAAAGAAGCCGGTATATAAGTGGCTCGTGCAGCAATTTCTGCGAGGTACATACGTTCGTTGTAGCTGCCGAACATGATCAGAGGTGTTTTTTCCTGGACCGCACGGCGCACGGCCTCGTTATCGGTCTTCTGGCCGGGGCGACGCGCGAAAGAGAATGTGCAGGGCAGGCCCATCTCTTCTTCCAAGAAATTCCGCACCCCGCGCGCGTAGGTTTCGTTGGCGACGATCGCAAAGCTCGCAGTTCCGAAAAAGTCTTGCGTCACCGAGCGCCACAAATCCCAAAGCGGCTTGATCGTGGTGAATTTTTCGCGCGTGATGAAGGGTTCCGGGTCGAGACCTGTCAGCGCACCAAGCGCGCGCAGGAATTTGGTTGTCGAATGCAGACCGATCGGCGCTTGCAAATAGGGACGATCGAGCTGCTCGCACAAAAGCCGGCCGAATTCCCGATACATGCATATGTTCACGTCGGCATCGACGAGGCGGCCGATGTCGGTAAGCTGGCTGCCGAGTGGAAAGACCTGGTTGACCTCGGCGCCGATGCCCTCGACGAGCCTGCGAATTTCAGCGAGATCCGAATAGGTGTTGAAGGTGCCGTAGATCGGCCCGAGGATGTTGACGCGCGGCTTGGCACCGTCCTCGCGCGGCTTGCGCTTTGGCACTTGGTTCGGTCCGAATTCTTTCCAAAGCCAAGCCATGGCACGATCGGCGGTCTGCCACTGATCTTCGTCGATCGTCCGGGGAAGAAAGCGCTTGATATTGGTTCCCGGCGGGGTGACGCCTCCGCCGATCATTTCCGCAATCGATCCCGTCACGACAACCGAGGGCAGTGCCGGGTCGAGGGTGCGATGGGCGCGCTTCATCGCCTGTTCGGTGCCGTGTTGACCGAGCTCCTCCTCACCAAGGCCCGTTACGACGATCGGCAATTCATGCGGCGGCAAGGCATCCGTGTAATGGAGAACCGACGTGACCGGCAGGTTTTCGCATCCGACCGGTCCATCGATAATGACTTGCAGGCCTTTTATAGCCGTGAAGACATAGACGGCACCCCAATAGCCTCCGGCGCGATCGTGATCGAGGACGAGCATTAGACGATGTCCCCGGATTTGAGTTCATCGCTCTTGATTGTCTGGGCCGCTTCGCTGGGTTGCGCGCGATACGGGAGCGGTGTGTCTTCCCAAATTCCGGCGCTATCTCCTTCTCCCACGCCTTCGAAAAACGCTTTCATCGTGTCGAAGCGGGCTTTTCCGGCAATGGCGGCGTTGCAGATTTGAGCGAGCGAGCCGGCGCCGGCGATGCCAAATAGAGGTCGGGCCGAGATGAGGTTGGTGAAATAGAGTGCTGGTATAGCAAGCGTCTTCGCTTTCTGGACGACGGGTGTCGTTCCGATCGCGAGGTCCGGCCCAAATTCCAGCATGGCTTCGATGTCCTGCTCGAGCGAGGCGCGGAACTGAACACGCACGCCTTTTTCCTCGAGCCAAGCCCGGTCTGGATCCGACCAGCGGGTGCGTGGGCAGGCGGTGCCGACATAGGGCACATCGGCGCCGCTTTCGATCAGGAGACGCGCCACGAGAAGTTCCGAGCCTTCGTAGCCGGAAAGTGTCACGCGCCCTTTGATGGGTGATTTTTCCAAGGCCGCCTTGATGACCGGCAGGAAGCGATTCTTGGCGATGTCGGCTTTGTCGCGCCCGATGCCGCAGCTCTCGGAGATCGCATCGAGCCAAGCCGCAGTGCCGTCATGCCCGACGGGCCCCGATCCGACGATCGCGCGCCCTGCGGCGTCGAATTCTCGAAAAGTCGCGGTATAAAACGGATGGATCGCTGCAACGACTGCGCAATCGAGCGCCGCATAGAGCTCGCGCCATTCGCGCGTCGGCACAGCCGGTCCGGCTGCCAGACCCAAAGGTTCGAGGAGAGCTCCGATCCCCATCGGATCGGCGGGAAACATCTCGCCGACGAGTGTGACGGTCGGTTTGTCTCTGCGCCCGTCGCGCGGCGCTTGAACCGGGCCTCTTTGCGCCTCGGCGCGCGCATAAGCCAGCATCGCGCCGGCGAGCACGTCCTTGGCTTCGGCATGCGTCGGGACGCCGAAACCGGGAACGTCGATTCCGATAATGCGGACACCATTGATTTCCTTCGGCAGCAGTTGCAGCGGAACGCCGGAGGCCGTCGGAACGCAAAGATTGGTGACGACGATCGTGTCGTAGAGATCGGGATCGGCGAGCTTGAAGACCGCCTCGCGTATGTCTTCGAACAATTTTCCGGTGACGAGGGTTTCCGAATTGAAGGGAACGTAGCCGACGCTGCGCCGCGCGCCGTAGAAATGCGAGGTGAAGGTCAGTCCGTAAACACAGCAGGCCGAGCCCGACAGGATCGTCGCGGTGCGCCGCATGCGCAGTCCTACACGTAAGGATCCGAAGGCCGGACACATGCTCTGCGGCTGTTCATGCGGACCGACGACGTAATCCGCGCTCAATCGAGCGAGCATTTCGCTTTTGCCAGCATCCGCAGCGGCCTTCTGCAATTCGGCTTTGCCGCCATGGCATGACAAGCCGGCAATAGTCTCGATCGCCGGCCCAGCGGATTGCTCCAAAAGGCCAGAGGCTCGTTCACCGATGTGCGGCTCATGCAACGTCATGTTTACAAGCATCCAACTAAATTAAAAGGTGTCGTAGACGACCTCTAGAGACTTCTTTTCGATCGATTTCGTCCCGCACATGTCCTCGAACGTGGCAGGCTCGAGGACGACATCGCGCCCGACATCTTGACCATCGAACAAAGCCAGAAGACCATCTTGCGTCATCGGCGTCGGACGAACCGGCATCGAGTTCGCGACATTCGTCGCAAGCTCTTCGAACAGTGGCCCCCAGCGATCGCCGGGGCGTCCGATGATCTGATATGAGGAGCTCTTGCGCCGAATGTCCTCGTCGGCAGGGATTGATGCGAGAATCGGAATGCCTGCGGCTTTTGCAAAGGCGCTGGCTTCGCCGGTTCCGTCATCCTTATTGATCACCATGCCGGCGACGCCGACATTGCCGCCGAGCTTGCGGAAATACTCCACCGCTGAACAGACGTTATTGGCCACATAAAGCGATTGGAGATCGTTGGAGCCGACCACGATCACCTTCTGGCACATGTCGCGCGCGATCGGCAGGCCGAACCCGCCGCACACGACATCGCCGAGAAAGTCGAGCAGGACATAGTCGAAGCCCCACTCGTGAAAGCCAAGCTTTTCAAGCAACTCGAACCCGTGAATGATGCCGCGACCGCCGCAGCCTCGCCCGACTTCGGGGCCTCCGAGCTCCATCGCGAAAACACCGTCCCGCTTGAAGCAAACATCCTCGATCTTCACATCTTCGCCAGCGAGCTTCTTTTTGGCGGATGTTTCGATGATGGTCGGGCAGGCACGGCCGCCGAAAAGCAGCGAGGTCGTATCGCTTTTAGGATCGCAGCCGATAAGAAGAATCCGCTTGCCCTGCTGGGCGATCATGTAGGACAGGTTTGCGAGCGTAAAGCTCTTGCCGATGCCGCCTTTACCGTAGATCGCAATGATCTGAGTCTCTTTGACGGGGGCTTGGTTCGAGACCGGATCCGGTTCTATCGCCGCTTCCGCGCGCAGATGATCCATCATCCCAAGCTGGGGCATCGCATTCATGAAAAAGCTCTCCAGTCGAGGATCATCTTGAGACAAGCCGGATCATCAAAAGCCGTGCGATAGGCATCAGGCGCATGATCAGCCAACTCGGAATGTGTGATTAGACCGTCGAGAGAAAGCGCGCCTGTCGCGATCAATTCATTGACGGCCGTAAGATCGGCGGGTTGCCATTCGGCTGCGGCGCGCAAGCGGGCTTCGCGCATGAATGCCGGCGGAAAGGCAAAGGAAAGACGATCGCTGTAGAAGCCTGCGAGCACGATTTCGCCGCCCCGCGCGATTCGGGAGACGAGCGTGTCGAGAAGGCCGGCATCGCCGCTCACGTCGTAAATCGCGCGATAGCTGTGCTTGGTATCTTGAGCCGGATCGATCACCGGGTAGCCTGAGGCACCCTCACTCCGGATGGGATTTTTTTCCCAAACCGTCGGGGGCGGCGCTCCGAGCGCTATCGTGATGCGTGCGAGCAACCGGCCGAGCACGCCATGTCCGACGATGCAATCGGGACGTTCGGCGCCGGGCGCGGCAATCGCGTGATAGGCTGTCGCCGCGAGAGCCAAGAGTATGCCGCGCGCGCCGAGCTCTTCTTTGATCGGCACGACGCGACGACCCGGCACGACGAGGCGGCTTGCCGAAGCCCCGAAAAGGCCGCGCACCTCGCCAAAGCAGCTTGCCCCCGGAACGAAAACATAATCGCCGACATGTTTGCCTGATTGAACCGAGGCTTCCGTAACCCGGCCGACGGCTTCATATCCGGGTACGAGGGGATAACCCATGCCGGGAAATTGCGGCATGCGTCCGGACCAGAGAAGGCGTTCCGTACCGGTGCTGATGCCGCTCCATTCGATCTCGACGACGACATCATCTTCGCCAGGTTCCGACAGAACGAGCTGCTGCAGCGAAATCTGCTCGGGTTCTCTCAGCACTGCGGCCATGGTTTGCATTCAGACAAATCCGTCGTGGATCGTTACAAGTGTCAGGTTATATTTACGCCTATTTATGTCAATCAAAATAAACAGTCATCACCCGTCCGCCGCGGTCGCGAGGACGAGTTGGGTGAGCATAGGCATGTGTGTTGCAACCGCCCGAACCTCTTTAAAACCAGCCTTATGGAGAAGGTTGGAGAGAGCGACGAAATCGCGCGGCCGGCCGCGCCCCATAGCCAAGAGATAGAAGGCGAAATAGGCGTCGGTGACGGTTTCCACGCCCGCGCTGCCGGACATCGGCTCGGCGACGAGCAGGGTGCCGCCTGTCGCCAGCGCGCTGCGTGCAGCGCGTAGAATGGAAAGCGCAGCCGCGTCGTCATGATCGTGGATCACACGAACAATTGAAACGATGTCGGCGCCGATTGGCAACGGATCGGTGAGAAAGTCGCCGCCGAAAGCCTGCGCCCGAGCGTTCAGTTCGGCGGCTGAAAAGCGCTGCCGCGCCTTCTCTGCCACCGCGGGCAGGTCGAACAGCATCATCTGCAGATGCGGTATTTGCGCTGCGACGGTCGTCAGAAACGTGCCGTCTCCGCCACCGATATCCAAAAGGCATTTATGCTGCGCGATCGGCCCGACTGCCAAAATTTCCTCGGCGATCATGGTTTGGGACGCCGACATCAGGGCGCTGTAGTCGCCCACGTGGTCCGACTGCAGCGCTCCTGGATTATCCGTCGCGGCATAGGCCCAAAATCGGTTCAACCGCGTGTCGTCGTTCTTGCGCTGCAGAAAGGCGACTGGATCGGCCAAGTCAGCGTAAAGAAGCGCATGGTGCTCGATCATAGCCGTCAGGCCAGGATTGCCGACCAGGGCCGCGCCGAGGTTTCCTAGTCCATAGGTTGCGTGAGCCCGAGGCTGGACGAGCTGGAGAGATGCCGCGGCATCGAGAAGAATGCGGGTTGCTTCCTCGGAGAGGCCCAAACGTGCTGACAGTTCAGGAAGCGTCTGCGGTCCTTCCGCCAAAATCGGAAAAACCCGCAGCCTGACGCAGGCGAGGAGGATCTGCGAATAGACGAAGCCGGCGCAGAGGTCGAAAAGCGCTTTCGCGCGTCTTCGAGCGATCGGGCGCGTGAAGGGGAAGGCGATGGCGAGGCGCCGGAAACGTGAACTCGTCAGTAATCGGTCGCGCCACTCGAGCCATGGCCGGAAAGCCGTCGCGAATCGCGGGGCTGCGAGCGACCGGGAACTCATGCCGCTGCCGCTCAGGCCGCGAATTGTGCGAGCTTCTTGGGAACGAGCCGTTTGACTTCCGACTGCATCAAAGCGCGAAGCATGGGCGCACCTTGGCAGGTGGGCATGGCTTCGATCGATTCGGCCACAAGAGTATGGAGCCTATGGATCGCGCCTTCGATCCCGAATTCCGCGACGGCATTCGGGCGGCCCAGCGGTGCGTCCTGTCCCGTGGGTTTGCCTATCGCCTCTTCGTCGCCGGCGGAGTCGCGAAGATCATCGGCGACCTGATAGGATTCGCCGAGCAGCTCGCCGAATTTGCGCCACGGCTCCGCGTCGCTGCCGGCGGCAGCCGCGCCTGCGATGGCCGCAGCCGCAAAAAGCGCCCCGGTTTTGGCACGGTGATAATGCGCGAGGTCGACGCTCGGCTCGCATTCCCAAGCTTGTCCTGCGACAATACCGGAAGGAACCCCAACGGAGCGGCTGACGGCAACCGAGATGATGCCGATGCGTTCGAGCGGGGCTGCGACCTGTCCAAGGATCTGAAACGCGAGAACGATGAGCGCATCACCCGTCAGGACTGCCAGCGGTTCGCCGAAAGCCTTGTGCACCGAGCTGCGGCCTCTCCGAGTCGCTGCATTATCGAAGCAAGGCAGGTCGTCATGAACGAGCGATGCGCAATGCAGCAATTCGATCGCGGCCGCGGCGGCGTCGCTCAAGGTGGGTTCGTCTTCGCCACAGGCGCTCGCCACTGCGAGACAAAGTCGCGGCCGGATGCGTGCGCCGCGCGGGAAAACGGCATGCCGCATCGCCGACGCTAAAAGGGGTGGATTACCCGGGGCGTCCGCGTGTGCGACGGCTGCAAGCAGAGCCTGCTCGATGCGTGATCCGGCGTCCATCCAGCCCCCGTGTCCATTTGAATTGTCACATACAGTGTAAACTAGTATAGACACTTCGGGGCGTGGCACAAGGGTCGATTGGCGGGAAATGGCCAGAGAACGCGTGGCAATCATCGGGGCCGGGGTCGGCGGATTGGTTGCCGCGCTCGATCTGGCGAGAGCCGGCGCCGACGTCACCGTCCTCGAGCGCACCGCCTCTCCCGGCGGCAAAATGCGGGCGGAAGCTTTGAGCGCAGGCGGCCCTCGGATCGAGGCCGGGCCGACTGTGTTCACGATGCGTCGAGTCTTCGACGAAATCTTTTCCGATGCCGGGACCTCACTCGACGCGCATTTGACGCTCCGGCCCTTGGAAGTCATTGCGCGACATGCGTGGTCTTCGGCAGAGAGGCTCGATCTTTTCGCGGATATCGAGCAATCGGTCGCTCAGATCGCGGCTTTCGCCGGCTTGCGGGAAGCGAATGGCTACCGTGCCTTTTGCGCACGTGCACGCGACATCTATCAAACGTTGGATGCTTCATTCATTCGCGCCGAGCGCCCGGATGTTCAATCCCTGGTTCGCCGCGTCGGCTTGTCCGGCGTCGGCAGCTTCTGGCGGGTCAATCCGTTCCTCAGCCTCTGGCGCGCGCTCGGCGACAATTTCAGCGATCCGCGTCTGCGCCAATTGTTCGGGCGTTATGCGACCTATTGCGGCTCCTCGCCGTTCCTGGCGCCCGCCACGCTGATGCTCGTGGCGCATGTCGAGCAGGAGGCGGTCTGGAGCGTCGCGGGCGGAATGAGCCGCGTTGCCGAGGTGCTCGCCGATTTGGCGCAGAAGCATGGGGCGAGCTTTCGCTACGAAAGCGAAGCAACCGAGATCATCCTATCCGGCGGCCGTGTGGCTGGTGTCAAGATCGCGGGCGCTGATCAGCTTCCCGTCGATGCCGTGGTGGTCAATGCCGACATCGCGGCGCTCGCTGGCGGCCTTTTCGGAGGCGCCGCAAGACGCGCGCTGCCGCAGGCGCAGGCCACCCGCTCCTTGTCTGCGATGACGTGGGTCACCAACGCATCAACGGATGGGTTTCCCTTGGCGCGGCACAACGTATTCTTCTCGCGCGACTATGCGGCTGAGTTCGACGCGATTTTTCAGCACAGCCGGATGCCGGGAGAGCCGACCGTCTATGTCTGCGCGCAGGATCGCGATGCGGGTGCAGAGATCGATGACGGCGCGCCGGAAAGGCTTCTGATTTTGGTGAACGCGCCGGCTATCGGCGATAGGCATCGCTTCGAACCCGCGGAGATCGAACAATGCGCACATCGCACCTTCGGCCAGTTGGCGCGTTGCGGCCTTCGCGTGAATTGGGACCATGCGCAGATGGTCACGACGACGCCGAACGATTTCGCGGCGCG
>Ga0116227_10004615_pt1 | contig 29773 bp, 28 predicted proteins | sample S1TSphgellanicum_FD_89693 | JGI IMG/M metagenome (GOLD analysis project Ga0116227, IMG submission 89693) | Host-associated microbial communities from peat moss isolated from Minnesota, USA - S1T2_Fb - Sphagnum magellanicum MG | ecosystem: Host-associated > Plants > Peat moss > Unclassified... | reverse complement strand
CATTACCGTTTTTTTTTTTAAAAAAAAAACGCCCTTTTTTATTGGAAATCAATCCTCTTGTGGAATAGAATTTTTTTTTTTTGAAAAAAAATTTTGTTTTTTTTTAAATTTTTAAAAATGTTTTTTTTTTTTTTTTTTCTCAATGAGAGGTTTTTTGTGAAGGAAAATGAAGTGTCTTTTGGAATATTTGAAACTATTTTATCTATCAGAATGGAATCTTCAAAATAATAATAATAATAATAATAATGAACTTGGGGTTCAACTATAATAATTACGCACTATAACATGCCCTCTAGGTACAACACAAAAAATTTGAGAATTTTTTATGTTGTAAAAAAGTTTGATGAATAGGTAGGTACATACTACAAACATAACTTTTTGTTGCATTGTTGGGACCATTTACCTCCTTCACATATCACACATATTAAAATTTGAGGGAAAAAATTTTGGACTTGAATTAAATTTTTCAAGTTAGGATTTGGGGTTTCATTATGTAACGATGTTTTTTTGTAGTGAATTATTGCCATTTTTCAACTTTAAAAAATATTAGGAATATTTGTGCAAAGCAAAGCCAAGAAAAAAATCAAAATTTTCTTATCAAAAAGCAACCACCAAAGATGTGAAGGCATTGTTGATTTGCTTCATTGCATATTACTCTCATCACCACCTAGATTCAAAAGTGTAGCTAGGGTGTCATCACATAACCACATTCGGGTGGTTGTAAATCCCCAAATCAAGCTAACCATATTAAAGTGAACATTTTTTTCATCTTTTGGTTCTACAATTGTGTGTGTTTTGTTGAATGTTTTGATTATATAAACATGTGCATTTTATATCCAACAACTAACTTCTTCATATTCTATGCTTGTCACTAGAAACTTGTGAAAAAGGTAGAGGTTCTTGTCCTTTTTCATATTTTCATTATGGCACCCCAACTCGTGCCATCTTACATGTTTAAGTTTCTAGTAGGAACTCTATTGTCATTAGGCCTCTTGTTATGCATTAATCAAAATTTTGCCTCCTCATTTCATTTTACACCTTTTCAATCACCTATGACATTCCAAATCATAAAGATGATTATGGTTTGTGTGCTTGAATGAGCTTTCACCCCTTGGACCAAACTTGCCCACCCCACCTAATGTACCTAATGTGATGTTTGAGAAGAATTATGAAAGGAGGAGGAAGTTTCAAGAAACATGGGCTACTAAGATACCATGGGCAAAGTTGGTTGCTTACACATTATTAGGTGCAAAATTTGTACACATGTGAAAGGAAGGAAAATTTATTTGCTTTTAAGTGAGGTTCATTTGCAAATATGCATGGAGGAAGAAAGCTAAGAAGGATGTGAATAAAAGGGATTTGTATTACACAAAAAAATGTAAGCATGCAAAGAATCATGTTGAAATTGCTAATCACAATCATCACACTATTGTTATGCAATTAGTGGATGAGATAGCAAAAGAAAAGGCCAAGAAGGTAGTTAATTTGTCCCAAAAGTAATTATGAAAGTTTTGATGATAGAAAGGGGTTTGCCAAGAAAATAAATTGCCAACAAACTCATTAATTTTGGGGCTAATGGTATAAATGTATCAAGGCACCAAGTTTAGTGTTATGAAACAAATCTAGGATGACTATGTTTCCCTCTCTATAGGGATCAATTATATGGCCCATTAGATAAATTTGTTAGTGTTAACCTTATTTACACAACCTTTGGTGAAGCTTTTAGAGATTTTGTTGCAAAACATGCATGTTTAGTTTGCACACATGCCTAAGAAATATTTAGAGTTCACAAAACTTGCAAAGCTCATGGAAACAAAGGGAATAATATTTTTAAAAATTAAATCAAGGTGGATTTTGATTTTGACTCTACCCAAAAAAATGATGGTAGAAGACAAAATTTTGTTAGTGAATTAAATGGCATTGGCCATTCCTACAAATCAATAAGCAAAGATGAACTATGAACATTTGTTGGACTTGCAAATCTTGTTTGGCCTTCCATGCATTTTACCTCTATTGGAATCTATAGATGCATTGATCAAGTTTGTGTAAATGTGGGATGTATTTGTGTGTGACTTATGGCAACTATCAAGGTTTGTCAACATGACATCTATGTCATCTATTGTGATTATATTTCAAAATTTACTACAAATAACTTTTGGGCCTTCAAAACTTTGCTTGGCTACGAGCATGAAAATATTTACATATCTATAAATTTTTTTAAAAATCTACTTAATGCATGTAATTTTTCATTTAATTGTTTTTAGGAATTGGAGAAGCATTTATTATGGAACTAAAAACTAGGTTTCCAACTAATGCCATCATGGATGCCCTGGGGTTGTGTATCCCCAATATTGGCTCTAATTAAATTGTGACATTTCATTCATCAATCATTTGCATGAAATGTTTTTAACTATGAAATCTAATGTAAAAGCATGCATCACTGCCCCTTTTAACCTAAATCATATAATTAATATGTGGTGCCTCATGAAAACATCTTGCATACTAGTTATAGTTTTCCTATGCATGTCAAATTGGTTGAGTTTACTATGGTGCAAGTAATAAATAGTGTGGAAAACAAAACATGTTTTTTCTATGTTGGCCTTTACGAAATCCAAGCTTTGTAATAGGTTAACTACCCATCTACCTTTAGTTGTTCGCATAATTGCACAACAATTTTATATCATTCAAAATTTCCTTGATGTGAAGTGCATCAAACAATGAAGAGTTGCATGACACTATTATTATTATGAAGGCTAATGTTCAAGGTGTAACAAGCATGTTGTTTGAAGGACATAATTTTTTTTAAGAGGTATTATGTAGCTTCTTTACATTTGTGGCATGTGCATTGCCACTTTTTGTACATGCAAAAACTTGTTGACTTCTTTTCAATTTTGTGGTGAATTCAATGGTTGGATGATCAAGTAGCCCTTGTTGTATATAGTTTTGTTCCATTCTTCAATTATTTGCTTCCTTGGTAAGAACACATATGAGTTTATGTACTAGGGTTTGGGATTAATCATTAAAGTTCAAATTCGGGCAAATTATACTTAAAAAGGGCTAGGGGGAATTGAATAGTTCACATAGGCAATTTAATGGGAGGTTGGAGGGTTTTGTTTCCTTATTGATTTTACATAGTCTCTTATACAAACCAATTCATTTTTATATCCCCAACTTCTTTGTGCACACACATACACACACCGCATCCCTCCCTTGAACTTCCTTTTCCATACTTGGCATATCTTGCTCAAAATTTCCCCTTACATAAATTGAGGGACATGTTTTTTTAGATTATTTTGTTCATTTAAAACTTTGATAAAAGTGACAAGTTTCACTTATGTAAAATGAACTTGAACTATTGTATTCAACCACCCTTCATTTGCAATGAATTTGTATATTTATTAAATATTGAAATATATCTTCAAAGTATTCAAGGCAAAAGTAGATTTTTTTTGCATATATTATGTGGTGGTATAAAAACAAAGAAATATAATTGCTAAGTTGTATTGTAGAATGAATGTTATAACAATATGTTATGAACATAATTTACAAATTGTACATTTTTAATCAATTGATGGGGTTTGGTCAAATTAAGTTATTTCATAGTACCTTTACCATTTTGCCAATAGACTGCCAAATAATTAATTAAATCTTAAATCTTAATTTTGACATTTGGTTTTTTAATTCTAAACTTTTTGACATGTAATGGATATATAAAATAATAAACAAACTATCCTAAATGTTATGGAATAGTCTATTATGTCTAAATTTCCTTACTTTTAAAACACTATCCTTTAGGGTTTGCAGTTCAAACCTAACAATGGAAACTTTGATTTTATTAAAATTTAGCACAAATTACAAATATTTTTTCAAAATTTTGGGAAAAAGAAAATTAATTTAATTTATGCTGAAATGGCAAAGGTATTATGGTAATTAATTTACCAAAACACCATTTGGTAAAACTTTAAAATGATATGACCACTCATTTGCAATGTTTTTTTTGGGTGAATTTTTTCATTTTGTTGATCAAAATCAAATCTAGTGCAATAGGGTGTAAAGGAATTTTGTGGAAAAAATGTGCCAAAGTCATCAAATTATGAAGGAAATTTATGAAATTCCCATATTTAGACAATGGTTTCCAACAAATTGCAAAAATATTGAAGGATTATTAATTTTTTGTATTTTATTTTCTAACCTATAACTAAATTTGGTTTATTTCTTTCATGGATGATCGACACTGTGGTTACATCACAAAAATGAAAAACAAACATATATGTTCATGATTTTTTATTTTGTTTAATAAAACATTTTTAAAAAAATGTATTTGGATTTTCATTTTTTCCTCAAAATTGTTGTTAAATTCCCCCTATTATAAAGTAATCACTAAATAGGCACAACAAATTAAATGCAGCATGGTCTTTGATGCGCTTTAACCATTGGGTTTCAAGATTTCGATGCCCCAACCTAGAGCCCCTATCCTTGGTTAACCACCTCGACTTAGTTAACTAAACCCACTCGTTCACCTAGCCTACGCGACCCCATAACCCAACCCCTGGGCCAAAATCTTTAACCCCATTCTTTTTTTTTCAACCTTACCCCACGCCTCATGTCAAAAACTCCCACCTCCTTGCAATTGTCACATCTAGCCTGTGGAAACAAACCATTCCCTGGGCCCCATCCCCCTCCCCTCACGGGAAAGGCAACCCCTATACTATCAAGGGAACCCCCATTATCTTGTCCCCGGGGTGCTACATCCAATCCCTAAGGACATCATCATCCCTAGCCACAGTGTCTTTTCGGGGGAAACTATCCTTCTTGAAGAACCAACCTTCTCCCCATCGGGAGGCTCCTTCCACTCCCCAAAGGAGACCAAACTTCCCGAGAAACCCCACCTTCTCCCCGCCAAGAGGTTCCTTCCACTTCCCAGGGATAACCATCCCCAAGGAACAATCCTTTTCCCTGCCGATAAGTTAATTTAGCTCCTTGAGGGAGACATTCCTCGCCCAAATGCCCGAGAGCCCACCCAAATTTCTAGTTGCCTCCCCCAAAGCAAAACATTAACATATTTTTGAAGCATGAGTTATTTCGATAAGCATTGTTTCCATGGATGAAGTGGAAGTATTTGGACCATCTAGATTAGTCGAAATCTTTTTCATTCCAAATGTCTTCATCTTGTTCAATCTCTACCATGGACGTATTTTTTGTAAACTTCCCTTGGGATGAATCCGTCCAAAAGTTTCATAAGAATTGAAATCATATTGGTGGCGCAATATTGTCATTATTATGAGTGTTTCAAATTTCGATGACACCATCAAATCACCTTCTCCATGATCACACTCAATCAAGAACATTCAATTGATCACAATTCGATCACATTGTAGTTTTCGCCTATTGGCAGTTCCCCAAGGATTGACATATGTTTCCCAAGGAACTGGTATTGGCAACTCCTCGAAAACTTACCTAATTTTGACAGGAGTAAAAGGAATTGCCTTATGGATTGCACTGCAGATAGCAAGAAACCTAAGCATGGTACAAATAACAACTTTTTTATTAAATTAAAAAAGAATGTACATTATTTACATGTTAAGAGGATTTGTACATTCAATGTGGTTTCTCATACATTGTTTCATCTCTATCCAAGAATTCCTTCCTACACTCCACTGACATTACATCCTTGATTATCTTATAAACTACACCTTGCAGTTCTTCTTCATCCTTCGCGATGAACCACTTGCCACCATTAAGAATTGTGTCTGAACTTTTCTGTCGTGCCTTGAGGTATTGAAGCAAGTTCAACATCATGTAGTATGCACGTTCTGTACTCCCTTGTTGTTGGGGGGACCAAAAGTCTTCTTCCATAGCAAGCTAGAAATAACGGCCTTACCTTCATCATCCGACACCTCCATGAGATCGACCTCAAGTCTTCTGAAAAAAAAGGCCACTTACTCTTTTGTGTGGGATAATTTCCACAAGTACGAATGCACAAATCAATTAGGTTCATAGCAAAGGACACTCCAATGTCCAAAAAACCCCACCGATTGGCCAACGGTTGCTTATGCAATTGGCCGACCATGGTTAAACTACTCATGCATTACATCGTATGCGAATTGGAGATGTGATGGGACTTTCCCTTCACCATTTTCCAATCCATAAACTTTCCAATCCTCTTTGGCCATTGTTCCACATCAATTATGCACAATGTGTTCATTAATTGCATGGGTGCAATCCATGTATCTCTTGGGACCCCCTTGAGGATGTAGTAAAAAAAAATGTTCATGATATTGTTTGTCACATCATTGTTTTTTATTACACATTTGATGTCGTTGAGATCGATCATAATCTCGTCTTGACCAAATGAGATCTCAACATCCAACCTCCAATCCTCACCCTTGCACTTTCTAGTGATGTCCTTCCACTTTGGAATGACCCTACATAAAAATCAAATACCCGTGATCAAAAGAAAGAGTTGTCGTAAGTCTGGTCGGAATTCTGGTCGGAATGATCTAGAGCCAGAAGAAAACATAATTTAAACAATAAATCTCGAAAAATCAAGGTCCATGGGGAGCTAAACAATGTATCTCCTTGGGCAAGCTTGAGGATTAGGCCCTCAGGAAGGTGTAGACTTATGCTCCTCGGGTGATCAAAATTTCGGGGAATTGGTCACGTCCCCAAGGAACATAACTTATCAGTTGCCCGGGAAGTTGCCATGTACAACTCCTTGAGGCTGTTAGATGTGAGCTTCCCAAGAGTTGGGGTCCCTAGGTTGCCTAACTTGTCATCTCCTCGAAGATGACGAGTTAGGCTACTTGCGAACCCCAATTCCCGGGGAGCTCGTGGGTGACGTCCCCATGAAGTTGTACAAGGTGTTTTCCAAGGAAACAACACCTTCAAATCCCTAAGGAGCATCCAAGTTTCAACTTTTAGGTTGGTTGCACCATTTAGTGCATTCGGGAACTAAGATAACATGTCTTCAAAAAGGTTTGATGGGAAACAAAAACTCAATTGGGAAAAAAGTTTGGGGGCGCATTACCCGGATTTTTGTGATCGAAACTACAAGTTTAGGTTGAAAGTCTCAAGCCACACATTCCATTCCATTGCCAACTATTGCACTTTTGGAACTAGTAGCGGCTTTTTCCCTTCAAGGCTCTACCTTTTGTCCTTAGTAGTGGGAGTAAATGTTTTACTATCTGTTTCTAGGTATAGTTCATATCATGCACCTTTCTTACCCTTTGGGTCCTTAGAGGCATTCGATGGGCTTCGAATTGATCACCCTCCTTTCCTGAATTCATATTTACCATTAAGGACTCACGTTGTTCAATTTTAAACCTAGTCTATTTGAACGTTTCTCCTTCGTCGACCCTTTCAGCATCATCTACAATATGTCGATAGGTCTTTCCATCACATTGCAAATTAGAAGGTTTAGAAGGTGGTGACTTCTTGGATGGTGGCATCGACATTGCATTCTCCCACAAAACTTGTTGTTGGGGTGTAGGAGTTCCAAATTTGTAATTCATAGCTTCTAGAATAAATGGGCCATCTTAGTTTGGTTACCATCAAATAGAAATTATAAATTTCAATACTCTAGCGGGTGTGCATTAAAGCTTGGGGGCAACAATTGGTGTGGCATCAAATGTGGGGATAATGGAAGAACTATCATTTTGCGATGTTTGTAACAATTGAACTACAACGATATTCTCAATAAAATTACCCAGGAACAAAGGTTCTAGAATGGTTTACGCAAAATCTCGAAAATCCCCTATTCCATTAATACCAAAAAAAGCCTTTGCACAAATGACATGCCTCCAAACTCCTTAAGAGACCCAAATGTGAGTCTCGTAGTGAAACAATAGAAAAAAAAAGAAATTAAAGCACATTCCCTAACTTGCAACATTTTGGGGGTAAGAAGGTGTGTTGGAGCTCTGGGATGCGATTAGGATGAAATCAACTTGCACAACCAAGAAAAGAGGGTGGTTAATGCAAGTTGAATGGAAGTGGTGTGGTGGACTTGATAAGGACAATTTCAAGCACAAGTTTTGAATGGCCCGCAACCTTGGTAAGAGGCACCATTCCCCTCCTTATAATATATTTTGTGCCTTTCTATGGGGATTACATCCAAATGTCACTTTTCCCCAGGACTCCCAAGTGGGAGTCCCAAAATTGGGCCTATTGTTGTCCCAAGTTTTGGACGTTCATATCTTTCTCAAATCAAGTTTATTTTGAAAATGTGAAGGTAATATCCTATAACCTTCAAAAAAATCTTTCCAACAGTGTATAGCACACCCCGATCAAAGCTCATTTGACCCTTAATTTCAAGGGATTTATGGTCATAACTCCATGGCCCCTTCTTTTGATCATAACTCATGCAAATCAAGTCTAAATGAACAATGCAAAGGCATTTTAAGCATCTATGCTTCAAGACCTTTTGGCCCAATTTGGTGCTTGCTTGCCTTTCCAACCAAGGTTTTGAACATTCGTAACTCCTTGACAAGTGCAACTCTCGAAGTGGGAGTGCACTTGGGAGTCATTAGGTTTCATCCCTTGCACTCTTCCCCATTTTTGAAAGTGTGTTTCACACCTAAACACATTATCTTGACTTCATGGGCCCTTGCACTACACATTTAATCGTGAACCCAATGTTAAAGTTGTGACATTCCAACAAATGTGTCCAATGATTATGTTCCATACACTTACTTGAAAAGAATTTGATAATATCGATGAATTAACATTTGAAAAAATGGAAGTTTTCTTACATGGATATAGGTGGGATGAAAATAGGAGCAAAAGTTTCATAAAATAGTACTTCATCAACAAAATGTGGCCCATAAACAAACATGTAATCCAAACGAATGATAATGCTACAACACAATTCTTATATAACAATTGTTGAAATATAAAAGGTTATGACTCTTTATATTTTAGATTAAATTTTTCATTAAATGAATAATGGTTTACAAAAAGTTAATATTTAATTGTGGATTAGTTAAGGGCTAAACACAAAAATTGCGGTCAAAGCTCCCATTTAGTCATGCACATTGTACCAAGTGACTACAACCTACATCCCATTTCAATAATTTCAAGAAAAACCATTTGAATGTAACCCATGTGGGGAGTCACAAATTACAACATAAGAAGATGATGATTCTTCCCAAATATGGGTCACAATGAATTTTATGAGTCAAAGTTTGTTCATAATTCATTTATGCACGATTTTAGCTTCAAAATGCACCAACCGTCCTCTTGTGTGATTTGTGTAATTTGACATGTCTATGAACTCAACTTGAAAAACTTATCCTAGTTTCAATTCAAAGCTTCCATGTCCTTTTTCTTGTTGGGAACTAAGGAATGTGCCCTAGGATTGTATTTCATTGTAAATTAAAAATCAAAAAGGTTTTTTAATCACTAATATCATTTGACAAATGCCTTAAGGGTGCACCATAAATAGATTTGGATTTATGATGATTGAACTTTTTAAAATTTTGTGTTCAATGAAATATGATACTAAATTTGGATATCACACATTGATTATACACAATTTTTGATCTCTTGGTTTGAATATTAAAACATTAAATGATTACTCATTGAAAGACGTGTTCACCACCATTAACTTATTTGAACAAGATAAGGAAGGGCTAAACCAATTCAATACTTAATTACATAATGTTCCAAAATACCCAAAAAAAATGTAAAAGCAATGTAAAAATAGGTTGATTTATGTCCTGATACATAGTAAATGAATTAATGGTATTTAATGTCACATTTACATGGAACAATAATAAATATATACACAAAAATGCTAACGACCTACAATGTATAGTTCATCTTCAAGATTATTGACATACATATAACAAAAACTAGCTATGGTTTATTTCAAAACATGAACATGTGGTTAGTTGGATCCTACATATGCAAAAAGCTAGTTTATTAAATACTATATATATAAAATAAAAATTGTTGAAATTTACAAATTCAAGTTTGACTTGCATTATATCATCCAATAGTGACATGCATGGTATCAATTGGCAGCATTGGTTAAAAGGAATACATCTTTATTCACAAAATGTTAAGCCAAAAATATTAAACAATAATAAAACATGAAGCCTTACTAATATATAATGGTATATAAAAACGAATAATGGTATGTAGCCAGTAGTACACACCAAATATCATTTGGAATTCAAGTGTCCCAAACCTATGTTAGAGGTTACTTATTAAGTGTTCAAGTGGTGGTTATATGTAATTTCATAATATCAAATTTACATACAAGGAAATTCTCATTTGGTGATGTCCACTTGGTAGTCACAAGACTATTTAAAAGAAGGCTCATATGACATGTACTTTCTATTTACATATTTTTCTTTCCCTCATAAAACAAATGTCAAAAATTGAGTCATTGTCATCCACATTAGAAATAATGAAAAAAAGGTTCTCATTTGGTTTGGACACATTAAGTTTACTTGTTCACATTTCTCATGTTTTGTAACCATTTGACATTGTGTATTTCAAGCTTTTGAAGAATGATTGTAAAAATGAAAGATATGATGTTGTATTGTGCAATAACTATATTAAACTAAACACAATTGTTTCAATGGGAGGGACTACAAAAGCATTGTACAAGGCTTTCTTCTCTCAAAACCTTTGTAACTTGGTTTTCAAATCAAGAGGAGGTTTGCAACAAGCGGTGATACACACATATAGTAGATGACCAAAATGAACCATCACCCATCATCACATCATGTAGGATGGATGATATGTGGACACAAGGAAACAATTTTTTCCATTGTATTCATGTCCCATAGCTAACCATGGTTGTTAGCTAGGTGTCAACAATCACATGTATTTATTGGTGTTGGGCAATTATCAAAATTGAAATGAGAATTGACCACGTTTTTAGGTTGGTTCTCGTCATGAAAATTGGAGGCTATCATTATTGTTGATACATGGATTGGAGAACCATCCTTCTTTTTTAATAAAAAATCTGAATTTTTCCGAAGGTAATGAAAGATATCTAATAACAATTCCTAGTTATAGGGGTCTAAGGTTTGGGGCTATTCTAGAAATAGGTAGGATCCTACTTTGGAATAATCTTTTAGGATTTTAAAGTTTATAGGGCTGTGGAAAATTATGTTGTTATTTTTCATTTGGAAAATGATTTATGATAATTATGTTCAAAGAACTGCCTAAAAAAATCGATAATTATCAAATTTGTGAAAACTGTCCATTTGAGAACCGATTGAAGAAATACATTCGATTGAAAATTTGAACCTTGGATGGTTCTCTAAAATCTGATTTTAAAAGATGATTTTGTTAAATGATGAGAAAAATAGGAACCAAATATTTATTTAAAATTAAATAATTAAATAATAATTAATATAAATATAATAAATAAATTTAATTTAAAATTAAAAATATTAATTTAATAAATTAAAAAAAAACTACCCAACACTGGTAATTACCTACCTAGTAACCACCAAGTGCCTTACCTACGTACTTATCTACATAGTAATCACTTACATTCCGTAGCTACTTACCTTATGGTACTACCAAATTGCATATCTAGACAACTAGTTAATAGAAGTAGAAGGGTTTATAAGATATAAGTTTGGTAACTCAAGTTGCCGCTAATTGGTGATCGAGTCATAATGGGTTTCCATTAGATGGTGCAATCGTGGGTGTTGGTGTTGGGTCACATATAATCCATAATAGCTTTGCATTTACATAAAATTCAAAACATGTAACATTCTTGGCATAAGTATTAAAGTGAATACATATATCAAAAGCTATATAACACAACATAATATTATTTTTAGAAAGTCTTGTTGTAGAGTATTGTCATTAGACTAGAAATTTTCATTGTTTAACATACTTATTTCATTGATCTTCAATGTCTTTGACAAGGGACATATTATGACAAGGCCCTAGTACATGCCTCTTCACCTTATTGAAGATGTTAGTTTAGTAGTGTGAAGAAGCTCAAGAAGCATGTGAAGAGGCAACATTGTAGGCCTAGCTGGTTTGTAGTAGAATTCATGCATTGGTGGTTGGGCAGGGTCAACATTCTTAGGAGGTATGGTAGTTCAAAGTAGCTCTTACTTTCCAACTTGCAATTTTCAATTTTTAATGCTTCCAATCCCCATTCATGTTCATCATAATCCCCATGTCCCAAATGCATACATTCAATGCACTTTTTTTTTCCCCTTAATTTTTTTTCTTTTTTCTTTTTCAATTTTGTGGTTTTGAAGTTTTGGTGCATTTTTCCAAATTTCTTTGAATTTACACCTTTTTTCCCAACTTTATTTTGTCACCACAATGTAAAAATTTGCCCAAAAGAAGAGAAATGCTGCATACATTAGAAACATTACTACTTTTCAGTATTTGCATGTACTCAACTCAATCAAGGGTGGTTGTTGATTAAGCACCTGCAAAAAACCACTTCAAGGGGTTTGAAAAAAGTAAAGTAAATGACTAAGTATAAATTCAATATAAGCCCATTACAAAAAAATACTTAGGGATTAGTACTTGGCCTGGTCATATTCATTTTTTCCTCCTTTATTAATTTTAACCACCATGTCCTAGATGCATAAATTACACACATGACTACTTTTTAGTATTTACATGTACTCTCAACTCAAGTTACCATTGTTGATTAAGCACCAAGGGAAAATTTTAAATTTTTAAAATAATAATTTAAATTTAAATTTAAAAAAAAAAAAAAAAACCCCACCATCACCACCTTTGGTCAAAAAAATAAATAAATGACTAATTATAAATACATAAGCCCATTATGAAAAATACTTAGATATTAGAACTTAGTTCTAGCTAGTGTCAATTCTTGGTTTTTTAAAAAAAAGACCCATAGTTGGTAACCATGGGTTAACATCTAACATGCCCTAGTAGGGAATTTGAATTTGCAATGCCCTTTACAAGGGACATAAATATCTTGCAAACAATTAGTATCCTTGCCACAAGGACTATACACTAGGCTATGGTTCTTTCACTTTGGGTTAGGAGGGTGGGTTGTTGAGATTGCGAGACAACACTCTTCATGTTGATGTGAAAATGTTGTTAAAAGAATATGAAAAATGGTGGGCACCAAAAATTTGGATTCTCTAACCCACTAACTAAACACTATGTAAAACACTCAAGATTTGCTCATTTCATTCCAATTGGAGCTCTAGAGCCAAATTGAGTTGCAAAGTTACAACTAACAATGTCTTGATCGGAATGTCTAGTTGTGAGCATGTGGAAAACAATGGATCCATAATAACTAGTCTTCAAACAAGATCATGACCCATTCTCATCTCAGATGAATTTGAGTAAGTTAATTTGTGTGTTGTTTGTGGACATGGGCCATATGCACATTTGGAGTACCAGTGTTGTGGTTTTCACAAAAAGGAAGGAAAACTTTGCTGCTAATTTGGATTTGTTTCCAATTCTTACAAGCAGGCGGGGTTTTGTACAAGCCTCCTATACTACATATCTGCAACCAAGGTAGGAATCACAAGGATTGCAAATGCATTTGATGTGTTAGAATATAGTTTGTATATATATATGCATGGATGTGTAGAATCCATTGCAAGTGGCTAAAATGTTTCATTTCCTTTCTGTTAAATGAAAAAAAAAAACCTTGAAAGTCTAAGAAAGTTGATTGAGTTGAAGTCTCTAGGATTTTGTCAAATCAGCAGGAACAACCAAGGCAGCTGAGGGATCAAATCCTTCTCTACTGGCATAGCTATTTGATTGAGGTATTGGACTTTCTAGCTTTCAGAGATGAAGAGGATGGTTTAGTTATCATCTCATGCAAATATCAGGGGCCTTCCTTGAACAGACGGAAAACCAAGCTTTGTGAATATTGTGAACTTGCAATTTGTGTCACAAAATCTCACTACACTAGTGTATGACATTAGCCTCTGTGACCTCAAGAATTGATGAAGTCAGTGAGGATATTATGATAGTTTGTCAACACCCGTGATACACTTTGCTGTTGAATATTTCTAAACATTCATACGACTATCATTGTGGTTCAAACTGCTCCAAATTTGTATTGTTTTCTGTTTTTGTTTCTTGTGTCATTGAGGAGTTGGGTTTCCTTTCTTTCCTGTTTGCTGCTATATTGTCAGATCTTAACTTTCTATGATCTTATTTATCATGGGGTCAGCTCTCAATTCCTTTTGACCTAGTTAACTCAAAAGAATTGAGGACAAAAACAATAAACATGTAGCCTGATGAATCAATGATCAGTGGGTGCAACGTGATAGTGTTTGAAATGGTGATCGTTGCTAGAGGGCTGGGACTCTGAGAGATCAAAGGAGATTAGTATCTCCAATCAAACCCTAATTTCTTTACACTAAGATCTCCTAATGAACCCAATTTTTTTGTGTGTCATCAAGCTCCACAACTAGTTGATGTGATTCTTCCAAGTGCATACAGGAATCAGTGGATATTTCTTTGAGTACAAATGTGCACACTTCTCTCACCAACCATGATTGACATCAAATATAGTTGGCTTTTTCTCTTCTACTTTGTATTCTCTTGTATTTGTGGTGGGTTAGGATATCTTGTAGGGATGTAACTATTTTGAGAATTGCAAGTGGATGTTATAAGACTTGTTAGGATCACACAACTACAATCAAGGAGAGAACTATGGTGGACCTTGATCTAGCTAGCTCCCTTCAATCACAAGCCTAAGATTGCAAAGCACTCATATTTTTTATTTCCTCTTTTTGAGCTCAAAGAGACTAGGGATTTCTTCTTGTTCTAGCTATAAGGTTTTGTTAATTAATGGTTGCATATTGGGGAAGGTGTAATCTAATTAGAGAGATAACACCTAGTGAAGACATGTGATCGCAACATGTGTGAAATGAACTAGTGTTGTTCCTCCTATTGCACATGGAATGATTCAAATGTGTGTGTTGTGGCTAATGCCTCTTAGAGTTTCTCTAGCAACACCCATAATTTGAGCATTTATAAGTAATTACCACATCCAACATGCAATATTAGAAACTCTCCCACCCCACTTGAAAACATAAAAAAAATGGACTACATAAAGTGAAAGTCTATTTAAATCTCACCACTTGGGACCAATCATTATGGCTAGCCAATGAATGATAATCATTTCCTTTTAAAGGTGCCCTTGCAAGCACCATCTAACTACACATTTTGTAGACCTAAAATAGTTTTTCATTATTTTATTGGAATGTTTCATCCCAAATATATTATACATGGCATTTGACTATTGTTGCTAAACAGGTTCTTACATAATTTGATTTAGTTCTTCATGACCCAACTTTAACAAACAACATGCCATTGAATAGAAGCTTAAATATTTATTATATTGATTTCATACTAGCACAATAGTATTAAGTGATAATTAATTTTGGGCATAAGCACACTAAGTCCCCAAAAATTGTAGTCACAAGTATAGTATTTCTATAATTACTTTTTTTGGTAATGCATGGACATCACATCTTGGATTATTTTTGTTTGTTTAAGTATATTTGATTAATTTGAAGCTTAATTTAATTAATTATTTTTAAAAATTCAACAAACAATGAAAAACTTAAATGTATGGAATATATTTGTGACAAAATAATACCTATCATAGAGTTTGAAAAAATTGCATGTATAATTCAAAATTAAGGTTGTGAATGGATTTTTTGGGTGAATTTTTTAATGGTGTATGATATTGATATACATGAATGAAATCTAGGACTATTTAAAGATTTAAAGTTTTTGGATGAAATTTCATTCAAAAAATGTGTGTTTTGCATTTTTGAACAATAAATGCATAATAATATCTATTTTTAGGGAAAAAATCATTACCACATCAAAGAGGAGGAGATTGTATAGGTTGGCATTGCGTTATTTTTTCAATTTTATTTAGTTTGGTAATGTTTAATGAACCACAAACATGAAGCTCTATGACCATTGGAAAATTGTAAGTTATATATTGTATGTACATGAATTTTATCCAATTCTCTTCATTGGATCAAGATTAATTTGATTCAAAGTGAATTTTGAGTTTCAACATGTTGTCATGAAAATTTTTAAGTTTTTTTTTTGTGTTTATGATAGCAAAAAAATACCATCAAGATTTTAACTTACTATGTACTATAATATTCGTAGAAAAATAGTTCACCCTTAGTGTGCTTTCACCCTTTTTTAAAGTTGAATATGTCAAACAAGGTAATATTCATTTGCCACATATGTTAACTTAGTTCTACATACTACATAGACATTTGTTAATTCAAAATTTCCTTTTTCTTGTTCATGCTAATTAGCTTATCATATTATTGCATGTGTTACCTAAGATTATATGACATTTTCATCTCCTTGGCCTTGAATCTTTTGATTCCCGCTTTGTAAGGAAATAACCATGATTATTTTTGTTATAGTTCATTAAGTTATGGACCCAAAACATGCAAGTGAAGGGTTACAAAGAAAAGAAACATGTTAGATGAAAAAATAAGATTGAAATCCAGTAAGTTAAAAAGATGACAACATCATTTCAAAATAGAGATTTAGTTGAAGTTCAGAAATTTGATAAAAATAACTTCCCATTATGAAAACAACACATACAATTCATTTTTACATCTCGAAAGTTTAGGGAAATTGTGAATATAACACATGCAAATGATGTTGAAGATATAATATGAAAGGATAAAAATAACAATCAAGTGACAATGGGCATCAAAAACAAAATTTTCCTTGTTGAACAAATTTTTATGAAATGTGGAATATTTTAAATTGATTCATGAGCAAGTGGTTGAAGAAAATGTTACAAACATTCACAAGAACTTCTATCATTGTTCTATGAAAAAGTCAATCACTATTTCAACATTTTTTAGAATTGTCAAAGCCATATGAAAATAATTGTAAAATTTAGGAGAGACTATTATTAAACTTTAAGTAATGAGCAAAATCAAAGTTGGTTTATTGCCAAGAGGTGACGATTTATTCTTAGCATGTGGGATATTGTTCCTTTAGCAAATAATCTCCTAATGATTTAAAAGTTAGTTTAGTCAAGCAAGAAATTCGATTGTGTGGAAATGCATGGCACTTTATTATGTTCATTCCACATTTCATACTTGCATTTAACTTTGCAAGAAGGGAAGCCTTTGGCTTGCTTTGATTTTTAAAAGGAATTTTTTTTATCAGACCCAAGAGTTAGTTACACAATTGTGTCCAAATTTTTAAGGTGTACCAAAAATCTTGTCACATCATATATCACCCTTTCATATTTTTTAGATTTGTATTATTTATTAGTCATGTTTCACCATCAACATGGACATAAAGTGAATGATATTGATGTTTATAAATATAAATTGGTTTACATTATCATACATCAAAATATGAAAAAAATAATCATTATTGTGCATGGGAATCAAAATATAAAGTACAATTGAAGATTACATCCAAGATTACATCTAATTCAGGTGGTACACTTTAAAGAATTTAGATCCAACCAAGTTAAGGTTGTGATAGTCCAAGTGTTTTCAAGGGGGTTTTGATATCAATTTTTGCTATGTCTATAATAATGTTGGGCATGTATTTGATTTGCTTCATAATATAGTCAAGTCTAAGTTTTTCAAAATTAAAAAAATTGTGAGGCTTTAGGTTTAAAAAAAAAAAGGATAAATAGAGAACCATCCAATTTGAGTCGTTTAAAAATTGAAGATGATTCATATGAACCATGGGTCAATTTTAATTGGATTGGGTTGGTGGTTAAATGATTAGGGTATTTGACAAATGCCCATAAGAAATATCAATTGGTTTTTTTTCAAATACCTTAATTGGGAAAATTAGGTTGATTCTTGCAAATGGAATTTATTAAAAACCTCAACATGGTAAATTGAAAAGACTAGAAACTTGAGTCATTGTGAAGATTAAGAGACCAAATTGAAGTCATTGTGAAGATTTGTTGTGTCATAGATTACAAGTAAGCACCGTGCATGCAAACGTTCATAAAAAGAAAAACAATGTGAAAAAAATTGTGCAATTCATTTTTGACGCAATTTCATTACATCCTTAGTCTTAACCTAAAATATTATCTTGTATTAAACATACATAACCTATCTTTGAAAGAAAAATGAAACTTTCTCAAAACTAAATTTTATGTTGCATTTTGTTAAATATGTTTTCATCTTCCACCAAATACCCCTTGTATATATGCCCAAAAATTTGAAAACACAAATGTTGTCCCATAAGATTTCCAAAATCCCCCAAAAAAGTTTTAAAATCCCAAGAACCACAACAAACCCAAAATTGAACCCCACCTTAACAAAATCCCATCCCACCACTAACATTGTGTTCCCACAACAACACGATACAATTCCACTTCTTTCCCCACTTTGCAATAATTGAAACATAAAGACAACATCACCCCCTCCAACCTCATTATCCATACTTTAGCCCAAAAACCTTGACATGTTGGGGTTTCATCATTTTTAGGAAGTCACCTCACTTGGACACTATCATAAAACAAATTCTAATTATATGAACAACACACATACAACAACTACATGCCATTTATTAATTATGTATTTAGGGGACAATACATTGGTAGAATTTATCATTTCTTGAATCATCTTGAAAGTAGTTGACGCAAACAATAACATAAATGTATTTGCATTTTTCAACATAAAGGTATATATTAGATACACCATGTCACAAGATAGAAACCACAAAGTTCAAAAAAAAATTCCCATTCAACTTCATCTTCAAATTTCACATTGAGTCAAAATTGACGTTGCTTCACATGCATTTATGAAATCAATCAACTTTAAGCACACAATGCATGAATCAATTAACCAATTCTTGTTAACAAAAATAATTTATCAAGATGATCAATTTTAAAACAACATTTGTGAAATGTTGTCAAGATTCTTATAACATAAAAAATATTTTAAGACAAATTAATTGGTTTGTAAGAATACCAAGAATGTGTCTTACCAACTTTGAAATGGTAGGGTAGTTGTGTTTTTTTGTGTGTCACCAAGTTAAAACACATTTGAAATATACATCAATTGAATAGTGGTGGAACCCATTTAGTTCTTTTGACACTAAGTGATTCAAAATGTCATAAGTTGTTTCAATTGTAAAAAAAGATTTTTAGAATCCACTTGTGCAATTTGGGGTGTAGGCTCATCTATTGCAAGTAACCTTCACGATTTACAACACTACACTAACAACTTGAATAATTGTTCATATAAAAAACTACTAATCTTGTTGCATTTTCATATCTAACATCCTTAATGACCAGACATATATTCTTAAATGTGGGATTCAACATTGAAACCAAAATATTATGATTTTTTTCTTTCAAATCCATGCAAAAAAGAGATAAAAAGGTGGAAGCATTTACAAAACCTATCATTTCACATGAAACATCTAGATTTTCCAACTTTGCATTAAAAACATTTACTTCTAGATCACCCACAATGTCAAACACAATTTGACTTGCAAGTTCATCATGTCATGATTAACTAGTGTCAACCACAAATTATAGGGCATCTCCAAGGAGCCAATGTTTGCAACTTTGATTCAAAACACAATTGGTGACAATAAGGGACAAAACTTTCACAATGACCTCACAAATTGCATGTCCACAAAGATAGTACACAACTTTATAGTGCAATTAATTATCCATTATAACATAATGAAATGACATATTATAATGTCAAGGCATTTTGGAACATCAACACCTAACTTGTAAACTTGCAAATTAAAAATTGGAGCTTGTAGGTAGTAAAAGGTTCACAACAAAAAGGGAGACCAGTAATTTGCAACATGGCAATTTAGTCAAAAAGGAAAAATTGTCCTACCAACATATACCATATTCTTCCTAACTCACTATCATCAACTCATAATGTTTGGTCAAATCTAAGGTATATGGTTATATGTTAAAGTGTCATTGTTGCAAATTGTAGACTATAAGGTAGTTACAAGTTAAGGTGGATCACTTTTGGCAAATAAAATTCCATATTAGTCCGTTTCTTCATGCTAAATTTTGTTAAGTATGAATTATGTGAATGAAATTAAACAAATTTGATCCATTGAAAGAGCCACCCACCTAAACACTTTTAACACACATGTTAGGGTTGAGTTTTGTATTTTGTCTTCATTATTGTGTCGAGTTTTTTGGGCCTCTGGATATAATTGATGCAAACCTTTTCCCATGCATGTGTCTGCTTTCATAACTTAAAACCTTGGATCCTTGTGTGTAAATGCAACAAGTATATTAATAATGTCGTTGAATTTGCACAAGTGGTATCAACATCAACAATTTGTTCAAGCCCCAATATTTTAATTAAAAAAATGGTCAAATAATTGATGTGTGGATTTGAATTTTTAAAATTTAAACAAGATCATGATATTTTCATTCTTGGTTTTTTACTAAAATTCTTCCAACATGTTAAGTTTTGTCATGCATGGGACAATTGCACTTCATGTAGGCAAAATGGAACTTCTTTGATGTTATTGACAACTTTGGAACAAAGAATTGTTTTAAGCAAATAACTTCATGAACAATTTTTTGAGTGCACAATTGTGTTGTGTAAAGTTTAACAAGATGATGTTATTTTTATGAATGGCATGTTTTGCGTAAGCACAATATGTAATGATGTCTTGTCAAGATTGATATATGGTGTGATATTTCGTTCATTGTATTATAAAAAACATGGTGTTAAGGTACATTATTCTTACAATAGAAAGCAACGTAAGCTAGGTATCAAAATCAAAGGCTTACATGCACAATCATGGGTGTGTGAGCAATATTCTTATGAGCCATGAATGCAAAAGAAAAAAGAGATATTATTTAGAGGAGAGGAGTGTAACAAAATTGGAGGCACACCAAAACCTACTATGCAAGCATATCCACTAAACATATTCATTCACATTTCAACTACATTCAGCCATCCTTGAGGCAAAATTCTTCAAGCTGAATCAGCCATCAGAAGGAGCCCTGCTCTTCAGGGAGTTCCCCTGCCTTTTTAGTACTATGGAATGGCCTTGCCCTTGCTCATTATTGTACATAACATAATGGGCAGGGGCCTGACCATTCCATAGTACATTATGGGCAAGAGTGAGACCATTCATGATATTAAAGTCCGGGGTGGCAGATTCAACAATGAATCAATGATCATCATGAGAAGATTATGTCATATAATGTGAAGGAAAAATGGCATAATCTCCCACCCTAGACCTTAATGTTGGGTGCATTGCCAAGCTTGTCGGTAATGGGCAGCGGGCTTGATCATTCCACATTGCATATTCCCTGTGCCTCCTTTCTGAGACTCTATCAATCTGTTGCACACCTCTGTTTCTCTCAGAGAAATCACCCACCCACTCACCCATCCACCCACCTCTTCCCCTCATGCACCCAAGGTAGCCTTTGCAACCAGTAACAAATAGGGAAGAAAAAAAACTCATCAAATACCAACCTACTTGACTCTGTCAGATTTTGTAGATAACCCATTATTGTCAAGGCCATGAAATGCCTCATTTGACTCATTCATGAGTGATCCAAGAAATTTTCCATGTATATAGTTTGATGGATGTGATGGGTTTGATGGGATTTGATGCATTTGTTGGGAATCTTGTGATGATTGTTTTGTGGGTATGATGATGATGATGATGATGATGATGATGCTGCCCCCAGTTGGGTTCTCTTCTTCTGTTTTCTTTTGTTGTTGTTGTGGTGGTGGTGCAGTCTTTTTTGATTTGGAAATTTGGTGTCTTTTCTGTTAGTGCTGCTGTATTGTGTAAAAAAGTTAAGTAGCTGCTCAAATTTGTGCAGTGAATTGGGTGGACTGAATGTTGCAGCAGTTTGATGATGCTGATGATGATGCTGATGATGATGAGCATCAGCAGCAGCAAAAAAAAATTCTCCTTCTGTTGTACAAAGATTCAAAGCTTTTTCAGGCCATAGTGACAGATTTGCAACAGTACCCAAGATGATGATTTATGTTGAGTAGTGGCGTTGTTTTGCTGCTGTTTGGAAATTTTGTTTTGTGTTTTCTTCTCAGGTTGTGAGTTTCACAAAGACACGCCAATTTGCAAGACACCCAATTTGCGCTTTTTTGTCGGTCTTCTTCGATCTTTAACAGTGGGTGATGATGGCGATGAAGTTTTGAGGATTTTGTATGAAGTTCTTCACCACCGCAGTTGCGCATGCCTTCAGCATTTCATCTTCTCAATTGCTTGCTGGAGTTTGAGGATTTGTATCAAAGTTTCTCACCTATTTGTAGCAGCTTCCATTTGGGTTGCCAGATTGAGATTAGTAATGAAACGTTGTCAAGCCATAGCGAGGGAGACAGAGATAGAGAGAAGGTTTTCAAGTATGTCCATGATCTGTTGTTGAAGCATTGCTGCCTGAAACTGCTGATTCCGAGCTCTGAGCTCTGAGTCTTGAGCTTTTGTTTTTTTTTGTGTTTACTTTCCATTTTCCAGAGGCTGCAACTTCAATTTTTTAGGGCAGGGACGGGGGACGGGATACCATGCATTTTAGTGAGCCTCTCCTTCAATCATCAGCCCCAGCAAGGAAGCAAGAGGCTGAGGTATTATTAGAATTGCCTTCAATTCTCTCATGCTTTTGTCTCCTAAATTTGTAAAATCAATACTGAATTTTTTGTTTTGTATGTGCTTTCTTTTGGGTTGGTGTTACCATTTTGTAGCAGTTGTTGTTTTACTGATATCTATCATTCCTTGAATCTATCCATGAGTGACTGCAAAAATCAATCCGGAGTCAAAACTTCATTCTGAAAAAAAAGAAGATGTGGGATATGGGTGGGTGTAGAGAAGAGCAAGGGGAGGCAATGTGAGCCAGTGTGCAAGGTGTAGTACATCATGGTGGAGCTCCTTGACATTTGGGTGGGTGGATCCATTGATGAGAACTGGTGTTCAAAGACAGCTTGAACAGTCTGATTTGCTTCCAGTGCCAGAAGACCTTGCCCCTGAATTGTGTTGTGGTCAGCTATGGCAATGTTGGCAGGAGGAGTGCACCCAACATAGCCAAAACCCCTTATTACTCCGTGCAATTTTCTGTGCCTATGGACTACAATATGTTTTGATTGGTCTTCTGAAGGTACTTTGTTGAGCTTGTGCAATTTTATCTCTTTTGCAAACTCCCTGTTTTTCTGCAAACTTCGGTTTCATTAGTGGTATATTAAATTGCACTTCTTTTTCTTCTTCTTGCTAGGAAGAAGCTCTGCCACCGCCCACCACTTATCACTGTCTGTGCAGATTGTCAATGATGCCTTGGGATTTTCGGGTCCTATCCTCTTGAATTACCTCATCAAATTCTTCCAATCTGGTACACAGTTTTTTCTCAATTATGTTGAAGAGTGGTTGCAAAAAAACGAAATCCCCAAGTTTCTGCTTGGTGTATTTTCATCAATTGTCCACAAAATGATGCTATGATATTGGCTGGCAATGTAGGTTCACAAGGTGGCATCCAGAATGGGTACATGTATGCAATTTTATTTGGAGCTGTTTCTGCTGTCAGGTCCTCTCTTCTTAAACCGACTCTTTTTCTTTGAGCCACCAAATGCATCATTGTGAAAGAAAGACATTGTGTATTGTCAGAATGTTGGATGTTGCAATCTTGGATGTCAGATGTCATATGTTGGAACTCAGAACCTACAATTGACAAGCTTTGAGCACTTGAAGATGTAAAATTTAGGTCCTTGAATATTCTGTGTTGTGCAGGGCATTGTTGGGCACACACTACTCATATCTGATGGCAAGGCTCAGAATGAAGTTGAGGGCAAGTCTCACGACCAGCGTGTACTTGAAGGTACCCATTCTTTGGTTCAGGGTTAAACCTCTCTTTTTCTCATATGCAAGTGAGTCCTGAGACTTGAGGATCACATAGGTTGTGTTGGTCAAAATGAATGCAACTGGGTTTGAATCATGCATTTGGGTTCTGGCAATGAGCAGACAGTTTCTGTGAGTACGGCAGAGCGAAGTTGCTTTTCCAGTGGGGAGATTCAGACTCTTATGTCTGTTGATGGTGACCGAGTGGTAAACTTGTGTGCTAGCATTCATGAGCTCTGGAGGTAAATATTTTTTGCTCTGTTATGCTTGGGAGTTCTTGTCCTTCTGAAAACTTCTGCAAAAAACGTGGTTTTATCGAGTCACTAAGCAATCAATCTGTATTGTATGTCTAAAGACATATATTAGGATATTCCTGATGTCTATAAACAAAATTCTGACCATATGGGAAAATGTGCATATGGAATGCTCGAACTGTTGTCATGGGGTAGTCTACCATTACAGATGGCAGTGGCATTGGGACTGCTGTATATGCAAGTGAAGTTTGCATTCCTTGCAGGCCTTGCTGTCATCATCCTTCTTATTCCAGGTGGATGGGTTTGCTCTCCCTCTCTCAGTGCAGGACAAAGTGTTTCCAGTGATGGATTTTGGATTTCTGAGGTTTTCCTGCATGAGGGAAGGTCCTGGTCTGTTTCATGAATGAGAACTGCAACCACTACTGTGTTGATCATTTTTTTGTTTTGTGATTGATTCCTTTGGCATGATAATCAGGTGAGAAGTCACCATTTATTTTTTGTTTAAATCTCACAAAAGCTACTGCAATTTTTGGCAGTGAATCGTGTCATTGCACTGAAAATCAGTGCATCAAGTGACTTAATGATGAAGGAGAAAGATGAAAGGTGATTCTCTGTCTCCAATTGCAAGAGTATGCATTGGTACCCACATCCCCGATTTGTGTTTTCTCCTGACTGATCTAATGAGACTGGATGTTGACATTGATGATACCCTTTTAGACGATCCAAGATTCTTCTCTCAGCAATGATTTTTTTTTCCTGTCCATCTTTATGTTCAGTGTTAAATCCAGCTTGTTCTTTCTTCTCCATTACATGAACTTGTTCATTCTTTTTTTCTTCTTTTTTGGGTTTAGCCTGATGAACTGCATGGGGAGCAGAGTTCGAAAAATGGGTGAACTTCTGGTGTACATGCGCACAATCAAGATGTACGCATGGGAGCATTTTTTTGTTGACCGCATCTTACAATCGAGGAATCAAGAGTTGAAGCAACTTTCTGTATGTAAGCCTTGTTGTCACTTCACAAACTTATCTTTTTTGCAAGTCAAGGCCATTATGAACCTTCTTCACAATGTCAGATTTTTTTTGTCTGTGAGAAAAAAAGCTTCTGGTTTTGTACTACAAGCAACAGAGAAATAAGTGGCGCCCCTTTTTGTTTGTCTGAAAATGTGAGCAGATTCGGAAGTATCTTGACGCGTTCTGTGTGTACTTTTGGGCATGCACCCCTGCACTCTTCTCTTTGTGCACTTTTGGTCTATTTGTGCTTACGGGCCATACACTAGATGCAGCAACGGTAACAACAAGTTCCTTATCCCAAAATGTAGTTTTATCAAGTTGAAGTTGCAATTGGGTCATCTCTTGCCTTAAGGGAAGGAATTCACCTCTATGGAAATTCTTTAGGAAATGAGAGTGTGATGTCAAACTTTGCCCCTAAGTGTTTGTCTTTCTTTGTTTGATTGCAGGTGTTTACAAGTCTCTCCCTCTTCAACATACTCATCGGTCCCCTCAACTCATTTCCATGGGTCATCAATGGCATCCTTGAGGTATGTACGTTGTCCTCTCTTGGTTTTCAAAGCTAGTGCTCGGAATGCTAGTTTGTTAATTGAAATTTGGATTTTTGTCTTATCGGAAGGTGGGTCTCACATAGTGATTCAATAATTTCACATGCCTATCTGATCTGCAGGCACAAGTCTCGGCTCGACGCCTTTGTCGCTATCTCTCCTGTGCTGAAATTGACCCAACTTGGACCAAGTCTTTGTTTTCTTCCGCAGCTGAAACTCACAACAATGCAACCACCCTTGTCCCTGCCACCTTAGATGTCATGATCCCAAATGGAGACGATGGTGTCTTTGTGGATGAAGATTGCATAATACATAAGACACAGCAGAGGCACCCAATGGCTGTTGTGGTTCAGAGTGCCGACTTCACATGGTTGAACACCCCTGAAAAGAATGACACACCAACACTCACCGACATTTCCATTTCTGTTCCAAGGGGGTCACTGGTAGCGGTACTCGGGAAGGCAAGGCTTGTTTGGATCTTTCTTCTTCTCTGGTTATAATAGCTGCATGATGACAATGTTGCCCTAGTCTAAAGTCGAAGAAAAAATGATTTACATCCTTGATCAGCAATCTTGGGTGGTCCTTGTCTTGTCTCATCATCCTTTTGCATTCAGTTTGGAATGTGGACAAGTCCCAACAATGACGAGGATGTTAAAGAACTGTTGGGTGTTTGTTAATCAGGTGGGATCAGGGAAGTCATCTCTGTTGGGAGCTCTTCTTGGTGAGATGCATCGCCTACATGGAGAATTGCACATTGATGGTGATCTTGCTCTTGTTGCACAGGTCTGGACAAAAAGTGATTTAAAGACTGAGATACAAACTACTGCAAAGCGTACTTGATCCTTGCTAGCTATCAAATAAAGAGAGACTTGGAAGATGAAGTCTATCTAGTAGTCCTGGCAAGTCCTGCAGCATTCATTCAGAGCTGCAAGCATTGTACTCTGTCACAAAGATGACCTGGAAAATTGTCACAGACTTCTGTTCGATTGCTTCTTTGTATTTTTTTGTCTGTGCATAATAAATAAATATGTGGGCCAATTTGTTTCTCAGACTCCATGGATCCAAGCAGCGACACTGCGAGACAATGTTCTTTTTGGATCAGATTTTGATGCCCAAAGGTGAAAAAAGGGACCTCTACCTTATTGAGCTTGCTATACATACATACATACATACATATATATCCCAGACACTTTGCAAGTTGATACGATACTGATAGGTTTGTCCAAATGGCAGATCCCATATGTCTAGAAACTTGCCTTTTACGTAGTAAATATGGTCATTTTGTCTGGAGTGTTGTGTCCAATTGTACCAAGCTTCAGTGCTGAAGAATTTGCACTGAGAAAAATCATATCTTGGGTTTCATGAGGAGATGCAGGTATGAGGAGGTGATCAAGGCCTGTGCACTGGATGTAGATATCCAGGGTATGCAGGGGAATGACTTGGTAGAGATTGGAGAGCAGGGCTTGAATCTATCTGGTGGTCAAAGAGCTCGTCTTGCACTAGCAAGGTACCTTACCTTAGAGAACTTCTTGCTGTTTCTTTCTGAAGTTCTTCACTGAAAATTGCTGCTCAGAAGAAGACTTTTCAATGAAAACTAGACCAACTGTGCAGGTACTCACCATTTGTCTCAGCAGATGCGATTGTTCAAAAGTGTTGACTTGGGGGTAGTACCTATGTTACCTTGCTATGTAGTACTGACTTGACAAAAGAATGATGGAACTGTAATGGGACAGGGCAGTTTACCAGGACTCAGATATCTACTTGCTTGATGATCCATTGAGTTCTGTTGATGCCCATGTCGGGAAATGGCTTCTGCAGCATGTGATTTGTGGAAAGTTGTTGAGTCACAAAACCCGAATTCTTTGCACCTACAACAATGAGGTGAGCCATTCATTAATCCTTTCATTTATTCCAGTGACAATGTTAATTGGAGCTGATATAGGGTAGATGAGTTTAAGGTCCACTAGTTGTCTTGTCCTACCAAAATGATTCTGGTGGTTGGAATCTATTTTGAATGGAATGGAACAATGTCTTTTGTAATGTCTGTAGTTGGTTTTTTGGCAAGAACTCAAACAATTGGCATGTGTGTCATCAATGAGCTTGTTGCCCCAAAGTGCTTGCACTCCTCCTCATGTGTGGTGGAAGTTGTATTGAAATTGTTGCCTGCAGGCAATCTCATTTGCAAATCTGGTGCTGGTGCTGGAAAATGGACACATAAGGTACTTTGGAAAGCCGTCAGGGATGGATTCCTCGATGCTTGGCATAGGGTTAACATGGCAGGCACAAATCGCACCATCTGATCGTTGGCCATCTGAGCAGTCACTCTTGGACAAGCCCAATGTCCCTTTTGAAAACAGCCAAAAAATTGGAGGTATGACCAACCCTGACTCACAAACCAGAAGTCAAGTACACATCAGAGAAAATGTGTTTTCTGGGCACAGAAATTGAACAAACCCAAAAGCATGACAACAAAGAAACCAACAAAAAAGGGCACAATGTCAACACAGAGGAAGTATTGACATCAAAACTAAACCATACTTTTGGGAGTGCAGAAGAAGCACCAAGGAGTTCTGTGGCACCCTTGACACCATACGCTGAGGTGAACATGTTGGAGCATCTGATGTTTACAGATGGTGCAATTGATGTGATTGAAGGATATGACGAGCCTGCTAATGATAGTCTCTTGCGCATAGATGATGAAGAGATGGTAGCATCTTGTGAGGAGGAACAAGTGGTCCCACTAGTTGAAGATGAAGCACGGAAGGAGGGTCGTGTGAAAACTGCCATATATTGGTAAGTGCCATGTACTGCTGATGATGTTCTTGGTGATGGTCTGACACTTTGTGAGCCAAAGTTCTCATAAGGTTATGACTGCACACACTCATCATCATGTTTTCTTCAAGAAGTTGTTGTCATGGGAGATTTCTCTACAGTTTCATGGATATGTAGAGATGGGTTCTTGCCTCGGAAGATCAAAAGGGACACACACTAGGAAAAGAAGAAAATTGCTTCTTGACAAACCCAGCCAGAGCTTTTTGTCATCATCTATGGTGTTGGGGTTCAGGGGTTATGCATCATTTGCAGGTTGGGAAATCATCGGCATCATTCTAGTCAGCACTGCTCTGATGCAGGCATCACGAAATGGAGGTGACCTTTGGCTTTCATTCTGGGTTGATACCCTAACAAGCAGCACAAGTCCACATCTGGTATCCTATTATCTGGTGGGTATCTGGTTCATTTACAAGCCCATCAGATTGAACTGAAAAAACTTGCAGTTTGCATGCACAGTGTGTTTGTTTCCAAGATGTGCTTTTTTGTAGTTTGGGTTATAGTTTTGTAGATATGTTCTCATCTATTGACTATGGCGCCTCGTATTTGCATTGATGTATTAGAAGCAAATGACTAGGTTTTGCTGAACAAGTCTGAAAACCCATTTGCACTGTCATTCTTCTGCATCTGTTTTAGGGTTTCTGGTAGCAGTTTTCACTGTCAGAGAATTTTATCTGAGCTGGAAGAAACTGAGAACTTCTACTACAATATCACTGATTTGTTTTGTTGCAGAGAGGGATGCTGGTCCTGGCTGTGGCAAACTCTCTCTTCACTATGGCACGGGCTTTCTCATTTGCGTATGGAGGCCTGCGTGCTGCATTTTATGTTCACAAAATGCTTCTGCACAAAGTTGTTGCCGCTCCTATTACTTTCTTTGACCGAAATCCCCGAGGTCGTATACTCAACAGGTAATTTTCGAAAGTGTTCTCAATTCTATAAAGGACTGATGGGTTTAGAAATTTGCTGATATGGTTTGGATGCTAATAGTACCTACCGACCCAGAACACACAGATGTTGCTAGACTCCATTGTCAAGGTTACAGCTCTGTTGTGTGGGTCATGACATGGGTTTGAAAATGCTCTGCAGGTTTTCTTCAGACCAGTACAGTATTGATGACTCCCTTCCATTCATTGCCAACATCTTGCTTGCCAATGTCTTCATGCTTTCTGGGATTGCTATCGTGCTCTGCTACGTCCAGGTAAAACATCCATACTGCAATGACCAACCTCCTTTTACATTTCACATATGATGCCAGATGATGGATGGATTGATGAACTTTTGTTGCAGTTGAAAGATATGTTGCTTTTTTTTTTTTTTTTTTTTTGT
>Ga0116227_10004614_pt1 | contig 29776 bp, 16 predicted proteins | sample S1TSphgellanicum_FD_89693 | JGI IMG/M metagenome (GOLD analysis project Ga0116227, IMG submission 89693) | Host-associated microbial communities from peat moss isolated from Minnesota, USA - S1T2_Fb - Sphagnum magellanicum MG | ecosystem: Host-associated > Plants > Peat moss > Unclassified... | reverse complement strand
CTAATGCTAACGTACTGTTTTTGCAGGTTTTTTTGAATCTCACCTTGTGTATGACCAAACTCAGGGTATTGGTGCTGTCTTTTCCTGACTTTACGGATATCTCTATTGTAAGAACACTCATAACACTTGAGACCCTTGACCCTTGAGAACTAAGAAACATGTCTCATGAATTAAATCTATTATGCATTATAGAACACACCGTGTACTACAACAACAACAACGTAATTTTTAATGTGTTGGTGGTGTCCACTTTCAGTGCCAACTTTCCAACTCGTCTCACAAATTTTTACTTCACACCTGAGAACTACCAACCATATCTATTCTACTCTCTAGTATATTATGCATAATGTAACATGCATGCAGAAGGTGGGGCTTTTGGTGCCCGCCTCCTACCAAACTTTTGGAACCGCTGTGGATCCAACAACCAACCAACCCCGGTTGGGGGATCAATGGAGAGACAAGTCATCATGCATGGGAAACTATCATTGGGACTGCAAGGATAACAACCTTTGGTGACATAATTAATTACCAACCATGCGGACAATAGAAAATGAACATAATAGGTACATGATAGGCCTTGGAGAAATTGGGAAATCCATTGGGGATTTCAATACCTATGTAACAACCTTGAAAAACATCATTGGGGATATAATGAAACACTTGGGAACGACCTTTGGGACATATGCGATTACATTGGGGTTTTTACTGGTTGGGGAACTATGGGCATAGTCGTAGGAGTACATGGGAAAATCATTAAGGCCCACTTTAGACAAGGGTTCAGGGTCCAATTTCCTAGGAACCAATTTGGATTGACTTGAAGCAAATTGAATCCTTGAGTTGGACTCTACCTTGGTCCCTAGCCTCATTCTTGGTTCTCCAAATCAGGAGCTCTCCTTTTACAACTATTTTTTGGTCTGAATCAATTGATTTTCCCTCCAAAACAGGTGCCATGTAGGTTTAGCCTCAATTTGCCACTTTTTGGTCTCAGACCCTCGTTTAAAGGCCTTGGGACCAATTTAAAGCTTTCGACCAATAAGATTGCTTGAATTCAGTGGTCCCTGGACCTTGGAACCTCATCTAAAGTCGTCCTAAGTATAGGGTAAGGAATCCCTTTGAGGCTTTAGTTCTTTCAAGAAATGGCACATCCCTGAGAAATCTGCATTTCCTTCAAGAAGGCCGAATAGTCTCAATACCAGGTATCTATATATGTATATATATATATACCAGTGTTGTGTGGTTCTCTGAATTTTAAAGAACCATCAGTTCTCACTCTTCAAATATTCGGGAATCAGAGAATCATTGCTTCTAATTGGTTGAAAAAACAATTCAGAGTCGAAGGATCATTGGTTTCAGTTATTTCAAAAACCTAAAAAACATGGATGACTATGGTAGTGAAAGAATTAATCTACAGTTCTCTGGCTGGTTCTTTGACTTGTTCATTTTCTTAGAACCATGATTAGATTCCAAAATTGGTTCCTTGAGTATTTTTGAGAACCGATGAGTGAATGAGCATGTACCCAAGTTGATAACCGGTGGGTATATGTCACACATTTTAAGAACCGCCCAACAACACTGATGGAAAGTTGAAACCCAACGACTCTTCGGTAAATGTCTGATGCATTTTCCACCAAGACTAGAGATCATCATCACTGGATGACTGGAGACCATGATTGGGTTGGAGCCTTCATGAGAGGTGATAACAGAGCAAGCCTATTTACATCCATCACCCGGCTCAATGGATGAATAATTTGTTGCTTTCATCGGCCGTTGAGACCATCATTGATCATCTGCCTATGACTGAACACTGATTTATATCTTTGTCATACTATGTGCTTCATTTTGGGTGATTTACAATGTTATTGGAACATTTCCTTAAGCTTGAGATATCATCTTTGAAGTGCAAAGGAAAAGGAGTAATGAAAAAATAATAAGAAGAGAAATAAGCTTTTCAACTTACAAAATGCATTTTTTTTTTTCCCCTTCTCTTTGGACCCCTCTTACTTTCAAATCTCATAACTTTCTTATTTCTTATTCATTTTAAATGATTTAAAGTGCCATAGGAACGCCACCTGAAGTTTTACAAATCATCTTTAACAACAGAGCAACATACCAAAAAAATCAGAATTGGTCATGTACCAGAATTGGCTATTTGATTTTTTCAGAATCAGGACAATGAACCCTAAGAACCGTCATGATACCCATTAGTGATGAGTGCAGTTTCTAATAACTGCCCAACACCGGTTCAAACCAACAATTAAAGTATGGAATGTTCCATGAAGTTTCCAAAGAAATGAACCCACCAAATGCTAAAGTCAATAACACCTGGTCAATGATGAACATTTCTAAGCACAAAATTGAGAGTACAATAAAACACTTGATGAACATTTCTAAGCACAAAATTGAGAGTACAATAAAACACTTGATGAACATTCCACAAAGTGTGAGACCAAATGAAAAACTCCATGGTTTGTTTGGTAGTCTCTCCTTTATAGGTAGGGTCAAATAAATGAAACATGTGCTGCAAGCCAAAAAGAAAAAAAAAACACTAGATCATGACTCAAAAAAAATTGGACAAGAAAAGCATGAGCATGTGGGATGATAACAAATTTCCATAGAGCATCTCCACACACACCACATATTTGAGTCTTCATAAGTGTTTGTTGTATCCACAATATTGCTAAATTATTCCCCCACCCACACCTATAAACATCAAAGAAATGGAGAACATAAAAGTAAAGACTATTTTACCTGTTTTTAGTGATCGCCCCTTATGTTTGAGATGTTTCCATTGTCTTGTGAAAGCCCTCCACTCTCATGAATTCCCATTTGAGACGGCCATGAGTGGGTGAGGTCCTTAAATCCTCACCTAAAACCCTAAATCCTTCCACTACATTCCATTAGTTTTCGACAAGCCAAATGGACTGGCACCCCAACTTTATTATGTTGTTGTGTTACTTGCCCTAAAACATGAATGGGAAGGCCAAGCCACAGCCCTTGCTGATTCACCTTTGCCAATAGACAAGGACAAACAAAATGGTGCTCATAATGAACTATTGTCACAAATTGATGATGTAAGTGAACCTACTACTTTCCACTACTTTCCATGAGTTTCAAGCCAAATGGACTGGCACCCATCCTTAACCCTAGGTTGTTGGGCTAGGACTTGCCTTTGTACAATGGGAAGAGGGAGTGAGGCACAACTTGCTGATTCATCTTGTCAATGGATGAATGATGCGCTCATAATTATTAAAAAAAAGAGTAAATATGAGGCAAATTCTGCCACTTACTTGCTGATTCATCTTGTCAATGGATGAATGATGCACTCATAATTATTTTAGAAAAAGATAAATATGAGGCAAATTCTGCAACTTACTTGTAGCTGGCCAGAGTGAACCAACCCCCCCAGCACCCCATCCATCCATTGGAAACCATTTTTTGACTCAGTTGTGGATGAACCCTAAATGAGTTGATGTTGAGTTTAACATGGGTGACCTTTGTTGAGAAGGATAGGTCCTGTAACTAGGTAGTTGTTTAGGAGAATAGGTGACAACTAACTAGGCAAGTAGCTATCTGTATCTAGATGGTTAGTACATAGGTGGGTAAGATTACTACTACTACATAGGATGATTTTGTTACATGGGGTTAGTATGTAACTTGTTAATAGATAAAGCAGCCAGGACAAACAGAGCTAACTGAGCTAACCACAGTGGTTAACTAGCGACAACGAAAAAGTGTTTTACATCCACTCACCATTCATCCCTCATGGTACACTAGTGGTACTGTTGGTCCAATCTGGCCAGTCCGATCAACTTACCTGACATAACCCTGCCTACCCCAGAAATGAGCGCTGTAGAACCAGCCCATACAGGGCCTCTAGACCACTGGTCCTAAACAGGGCCCATAGAAGCGGTCCTACACAGGGCTGTTAGGACAAGCCCCTACAGAACCCCTAGCTAGAACCAGTCCTACAGTGTCTGTTCTGTAGTAGGGTTCACAAGTGGAAGGGTTTGGATGGGCTGGGCAAGCAGGCCCTTAGGAAGGCCCTTCCTTCCTTCTTCCCCAAAGGGGAAGCTTTGAAGAGATACGCAGGTTCTTGCAGAGTGAACGCAGCCCCAGCTGCAGGAAGGGCCAGGAGCGAAGGCCGGGGGGGGCTTTGAAGGGGCTTTGCAAGAGATGATGATCATGGTCTTGATGAGATGGTGATGATGGTGCATTGCCGAGCAATGGGTTGTGGAGATGGCAAAGGAAAATGAGGGCTTTGCAAGAAATGATCATCATGGTCTTGATCATGAGATGGTGATGATGGTGCATCGCCAAGCAATGGGTTGTGGAGATGGCAAAGAAAATGAGGGCTTTTGAGATGATGAAGGAAGTGTATTATGATTGAGGACCATGATGCTCCAGCAGCAGCAGCTTGAAGCTCCAGGAGCAACAGCAGCAGTTGGAGCTAGCTAAGTAGCAAGCAATTCGTTTGCTGCTTTTTTGGAGGTTGCAGTTAGTCTGGACGCCTGCTCCTGCACTGACAATGCCTGGCAGTTGAGGAGGAGGAGGAGAGCCTGGAGGAGCAGCAGGAGCAGGAGCTGTTGAGGACCTGCAAAAGCGCGTCTCCAAATTTATGGCAATGGGAATCATGATTGTTCCCGGGACTGCATTATTCCACCTTCTTCAAGTCGCTTGGGTTGTACATCGCAGAAGACGAGGAGATCATGAGGACTCAGCGGGCTCGCGTGCTGGCGCCCCGTCGGTATCCCGCTGGCTATTTTGGTTGCGACCAACCCATGGGCGCCACTACTATATGGGGACCATCAAATGCGTCACAGTCTCACCAAGCAATCCCACAACTAGCTTCTCTGCCACTCTCTCAGAGACACAGAGAAAGACAGAAACACAGACACACAGAGAGACACAGAGAGAGAGAGACCTGGGTTTGTGTCATTTCTGATCTAGTGTGCAGGTAGGGTATACAGAGATTGGGATCCTGCAGTGACCGCCAGTAGCACATGAGTCACAAGCATTTTTGACATTTGTGTTTTCCAAGTTTGCAGAGGTCTCTTGAAAGCCTGAAGTTTTGAGGGAGTGTCGATCGAGATCAGCTGGTGAAATCGATGGGTGTGTCGAGAAGGAATTATATTTTGATGATGGCTTCGAGTCAGAGGAGAAGCTGCTGCAGCAGCAGCTCCTCTTCATGGCTGGTGATGTTGGTGCTGCAGCTACTAGTGTTGATGTTTCAGTTGGTGGCGTTCATGGGCCTGCAGCAAGGAGTGGAGGCGCAAGGCTCATGGGAGATTGTTCAGAACAATGCAGGCATTGCGTCCATGCACACAGCGGTTACCAACTATGGCACTGTTGTATTGCTGGACAGGACGGACATCGGCCCTTCGCAGCTCCCCTTGCCAGATGGAGTATGCCGCAACGATCCCAACGACGAGGTGAGCATCGGCAAGCTCAAGGATTCTTCTTCTGATGCTAGAAGAATCTACAGTGCCCACTTCCACTTCCTCTCCGGAATCCCGCTGCTCGCAACGTCTTCTCTGTCTGTGTGTCTGTCTGTGTATTCTTCTATCTTGTAGTGGGTAGACGAGAAACTCTTTCGATTGCCCATGGATCATATCTCTCTCTCTGTGCATGTGCACGCAGACCTCAACAAACGACTGCACGGCGCATTCAGCCATCTTCGACCCGGTTTCTGGCACAATTCGACCTCTCTTCATACAAACAGACACCTGGTGCTCCTCTGGACAATTCGATGCCGATGGCACACTCGTGCAGACTGGTGGAGACAACGATGGCTTCTCCAAGGTACAAGCAAGCTCTCTCTCAGGCATCTCTCTCTTTATTCAACTACCGTGCATTGGGGAGAACGACTTGGGTTCAAGAAGACATGATCAACACATGTTGTTGTGCTTGATCGATGATGTGTTTGGTGCGTGCAGATTAGAACTTTCAGTCCGTGCGCAGCAGATGGCGATTGCAACTGGGTAGAGACCACCACTCCCTTGCAGAACGGCCGCTGGTACGCCACCAACCAGCGATTGCCCGACGGTTCGCAAGTCGTGGTCGGCGGACGAAGCACTTCCACCCTGGAGTATGTGCCGGCCAATGGAGCCCCTCTCTTTCTCGATCTCATTTCCAATGTAAGAAGAAGAAGAAGAAAAAGAAGAGAAGCAGCAGCTGCTCATCCTCCTCTCCAATCTCCTCTTGTACTTGTTCTTCTTCGTCTTCTTGTTCTTGTTCTTCTGCATTAGACTCAAGTCCTTGTGATCTGACTTGAGCTGTGCGATACATGGCGTTGGGTGGGGTGGTGCTTTGCTGCAGACAAACGATGCGCAAAACGACAATTTGTATCCTTACGTCCATTTGTTACCCAACAATCAGCTCTTCATCTTCGCCAACAGGGATTCCATCCTCTTCGACTGGACGACCAACAGCGTGGTGGGGAATCTACCGACGATTCCAGGCGAGCCGCGAAACTATCCGTCTGCGGGAAGCTCCGCGATGCTACCCTTGTCGGGATTTAACGGATGGACAGATCCCGAGATTCTAGTATGCGGCGGAGCGACATACGGTGCGTTTCTGAACGTTGGGGCCGAGTTGCCGGCATCCATTTCATGCGGACGAATCGCGCCACTGTCCGCAACTCCCGCTTGGGCTATGGAAGACATGCCGCTGAGACGCAACATGGGAGATATGGTGCTCTTGCCGGATCGCACTGTTCTCATCCTCAATGGAGCTGCCAATGGTGCACAAGGATGGGGAAATGCGCAGAATCCGGTACTCACTCCCGTGCTCTACACTTCCACTGCCGCTGTAGGAACGCGGTTCCAGAGCTTGACGGCGACTCAGATTCCTCGAGTCTACCATTCCACTGCCAATCTGCTGCCCGACGGACGTGTTCTCGTCGCTGGTAGCAACACCCACCAATTCTACACTCTCACTGGAGACTTGCCCACTGAACTCAGAATCGAGGCTTTCTCGCCGCCATACCTAAGTGGAACTCAGCCCAGCATCAACAATCCTCCCAATACTTTCCCTTACGGTTCCACTTATGCCTTCAGTATTGCAGGAGGAAATCCTGATCTCATTGAGATCAATATGCTCAGCGCTCCATACACGACTCATTCCTTTTCTCAGGTAAAGCAAAAGCAGAAGCTCTTAGACTTCTTCTTCAGCTTCTCAATCATGAGTCCACAAACAGATTGAACATCTCTTGATCCTTCACTAGTCATGCTTGCTACACCTTCTTCTTCTTCTCTTACTTGTCCTTTGATTTGCACAATTGCTTGTTGTTATTGCTGCTGTAGCTGTTTTTCTTCTACTGTTTATCCTAACTTGATTTGCAATTCCTTTTGCAACTTGCTGCTGTGGCTTGTTGTACTTTGTGATTTAATTTGCAATCGTTTCTTGTTGTTGAACATTGCTCCTCCTCCTCCTCCTCCTCCTCCTCCTCCTCTTGCAGCAGTAGCTTCTTCTTCTTCCACTACCAATTATCCTAATTTGATTTGCAATTGCTTGACATTGTTGTTGTTGTTGCTGCTGCTGCTGCTGCAGGGACAAAGGCTATTGCAGCTACAAACAACAGTTCCAGTGGAGGACTTCTTTGGTGCATATACAGTGACAGCAACAGCACCACCCAGTGCTGTGATCGCACCTTCTGCTTACTACATGTTGTTTGCTGTCTCACAAGGAATTCCAAGCCAGGCTTCATGGGTTCATGTCGGAAATAACTAGTCCAATTTCCATGCAGCTTATAGCTAGCTGTAGCAGCAAGCCTGGATCATTTCTGGACCCCCAACTTGTGTGCAAGCTGAGTTCAAGGTCACACTAACACATCCTAAAACTTGTGCACAACTGCCTGGGTCCATCATGATCAAGTCTTCTTCTTCTTTTATGGCTAATTTGAACAATTCACTCTCCAAGCAGCTTGGTAATCAAGGGTTTGTGGAGACCACAAAGCTCAATGAAGTTCAAACTCATCAAGGGAGCTCAGAAATTTTTTCTCATTCACATGATACCAAAGGCAAGAAGGTCCAGGGCTGGAGCTCCCAATATGTGATTGCAACTCAATCATTGATTTTTGTTGCTTGTTTTCAAGAGAACCTGGCAATTCATTGGGTTAATGTATTCCATTCTCTTTTGTGGTGTTGTTGTTGTATTAGTAGTATCTGCCAACACAAAAGAAATCTAAATAGAATGCAATTTGTTGGGTCAAGATTCTAAAGTAAGGATTTAGTAGAATGCAATTGGTTCCAGGACATGATTTTTTATGTAACAATTTAGTGGAACCCAAATCTTTGGGACATGATTTTTAAATAAGAATTTAACAGAATGTAATTTCCTAGGTCATACTTTTTGTGTAAGGATGTAGCACTCTAATGCAATTTGTTGGGTCATGATTTGAGTTAGGTTTTAGCAGGAGGCAATTTGTTGGGTCAAGATTTTTAACTAAGGACTTAGCAGTCTAATGCAAATTTTGGGTCAAGATTTTTAAATAAGGATTTAGCATTCTAATGCAAATTTTGGGTCAAGATTTTTAACTAAGGATTTAGCATTCTAATGCAAGTTTTGGGTCAAGATTTTTAACTAAGGATTAAGCATTCTAATGCAATTTTTGGGTTATTATTTTAAAGTAAGGATTTTCAACACTTCATACACATCAAAAAGGACATATGTGAAAGTCTATTACACTGGAACTTGATCAGCAAACCAAGTTACATTACAACTTTTAAAATTTTAGTGTTTTTTTCCCCCATAAAATCTAGATGAAATCTGGACTTATAGGATATCAAATTCTTCTGAGGCAATTGTGAGCACATCCACATGAGTCTTGACCAATGTTGGGCAATTATTGCAAAACATTGTTATCAACTCTAGTAACGATAACCTACCAGCTAGTTATAGGTTATTTTGAAAACCGATAGATAATCTATCCACCTGGTACATATCATTTCAAGAATTGACAAGACCCTCATGACCAGGTATTGAATTTTCAAATTTTAATAACTTACCCAAATGATAAAATTTTCATCCCGGTGGTTATCAATCTTAAAACTAATTTTAACATATCATTTGTATTAATTAGAATAGGCAATGTAACATGTTTTCTCGTTTATAAGCCTTATGAATTTGCTGCTAAGTTTTGTTGTTGCAATCTATGTAGCACATCGTGTGGATGGTTTGATTATGGGGTTGAAGGCTGGATGGTGGTCTTTAATTATGTTTATGATAGAAAATTGTGAATATATATATATATAGATATAACCTATCCAACCTAGGCAGTATAACTAGTGGTTCTCAAGGTGAGTATTTGAGAACCAACACTTATGCATAAGTCACAATTATTATCACGAAAAAATTGAGTAAATTGATAATCAAGGGTATTACTTTGGTAGTGCAATTGATAATTGATGGCTCTAAATTTTCAAAAAAGAAAGATATTGATACCTTGTATGGTTCCAAAAAAAAAGAGAAATTTAACTTTTAATTTATCTTACCCGACTATCAAATATTCTTGACTTATCATGTTTTTATTATATTCAACTAACATATAATTGACATTTACCCTTATCGAGGGGAGAGTAATTGTGTTGAAGAAGGTAAACAAAGGCTATATGCCAAAATCATTACATGATATATGTGCATTTCCATATTATGCTTTGCATGTAGTTATGATGGACTTTTTCAAATTATGGTTGCTCGTTGTTGAATATATTTGCTTTCAACATTTTAATTTTATCCGTTACATTAATTAGCTTGGAAAGGACTCTTACCATATGCTCTTGGAAACCTTTTTACGTTTTGACTATCATTTACCATTACAAAAATTCTTTGAAATCAATTTAATATTATTGTTGATTTGATCAATCATTTACCATTACAAAAATTCTTTGAAATCATTTTAATATTATTGTTGATTTGATCATATTTTGTCAAATTTTTGATAGGATGTTTGAAATTTCTTGTGTTCATGTTTACAATGCCAAATTGCACAAATGACTGTTTTTCTTCACTTTGACATGTGCCATACTTGTGTCAATATATATTTGCTTTATTTATTCATATATACCCACATGTTATGTACTAGATAGAATATGAAATATTTACCTTACCTTACCAAAATGTTCATCATTTACATTTAATGTGCTACTATATTTTTTGAATTTTGTATTTACCCTTGTCCAATTAAAGTCAATACCCTCCCTTCTCCCCGCCCTCCCCACCCCACTTTTGGTCTAAACATTGTTCCTAGGCAATTGAAATAATCTCTTTAAATTAAAGTTTGAAGTTTGGACTCATGTTGGCTAGATTTCACTTTTGTTCAATATTAGGTGGAGAAGGTATCTGTACAACCTTACAAATTTATGTTCCACATAAGGTACCCAACAAACAAATTTTACACATGTATAGGTACTCCCTTGGGCCCTAATACTAATTTCTTATCTAAGCACTCAATTCAATTACGAATCAATTTGTTTAGGATTTTGTAATAATCACTTATTGTGCATAATGGTCAATTCTTGCAATACCATGTTTGAGAACAATCCAATATAGTTGAGTTATTTGTAAAGTTGCCATGTCTTTGAACTTGTCATTGGACTCACCTTTTGACTCCTCAAACTAAATTTTGAGCTATCCCTAAAGTCACCCATGCATGGGATCAACATTCAAAACTTCAAATCAAGAAGCCTTTATGTTGCAAACCTATCTTTTCTTAAACCCTTTTTCACAACCCAAAACCTAGCAACCTCTCTCCTTACCCTTTATCTCTAAACTTTCACACATCTTTTAACACATAAACATTTTTATAATATATACATTTTGATCACAAAAACACACAAAATTTCAACAAAAAATTTTCAACAAAAAATTTTATTGCATGAGCAAACATGAAAAAGCACCTTTGTGGCACAACCTACCCAACATTATCAAAATTCACATAAATTATAACATGTGCAAAGATCTCCTACCTTTGTGTTAGAAAATAACATGAATCTTGAAATCCCCACCTTTGCAAATACAACCCCAAATGTTGTAGCACCTTTTACAATATTGACTCTTGTAGTAGACCTTTGAGTACACACTAACTAATATTCATGGAATATTGATGATTTTCACACCACACACTTCTCATCATGGCTTTGGCAAGCCACCTTGCATGTAGTTTTTGAGAGCTTCCCTCACCAAAATTCCATAACTCCAAACTAGAATGTGGTTTCCCCTATGTTCAAGTTGCTACCCTAAATCACCAAAAGGCGTTCCTTATTATTTGGTCATATAAGATTAAGGTGGATCACTTTTTTGTGTCACATTATAGTTTTTTGCAAGTGTCATAAATTAACATGTCATTGACATGCGATAAAATCATTGTTATGTCAAATTTTTCAATGGATTAAGATTTTCAACTTGAATAAAAAAAACAATTATTTAAAAATTTGCAACATATATGCACCAAATATAGAGTAATAAGTTTTTATAATTGAAAAGTATGGATTGGTTTTCTATTTGTGACTTCATATAAATACACTTTTAATGGATTCTTTTTGGGATATCTTATAAGGACTCAATATATGATATATTAAAGCAAAAGCAACATAAGTGCAAAAAAATTGTTAAAAAAACACTAACCCAGAAAAAGCTATGAACTTTTGAATGTCTTAAAATCAACCTTATTCTCAAAAGTTCATATCATAATCATTTTTAATGGATTTCAATGTTTTTTTCTTTTAACATGTATGTTAAAAAGTTATCTAGTTGGGCTTTTATTCATATAATCTTTATTAGATCATTAACCACCTTGTAATCTCCCATTTAAATATGATATGATATTATATTATCACTTTAATACTATTGAATGTACCTTTTATGGACTATTTATCCACCAATTTATCTTTCAACCACTTTCTTAATCCAAATCACAAACATAAAACCTCGCTATCATTGATACACATTTTTTAGAGCTTGAATATTTCAATTATGACAATGTTAAGCCCTTCAAAATTAAGTTTTCCTTAAGTAGGCCCAAAGCATTTGGAATCTATTTTTTCATATGAATTTTATATGCATTTTTTGTTTGTAACATGATAAAACATCTTTTAAACATTCTTTAGGTGAACCATAGGAATCAATGTAAAATATGAAAGGTCATGATTGTACTTTATGTTTACTTTGTGCAAAATGGGACAATGACACCAAATTTGAAAATTAAAATGAAAGTAATTTTAAAAAAAAGTAAACATAGCATCTTAATCTTTTAAAAACTTTTTCATGTCACACTACATGCAAATACGCATGTAGTTCAAACATTGATTTTCAAATAATGTATCCTACTTTTTAAGTTCCAAAGTTCACAATTTTATTTTTTCATAAAATTCTAAAAGTTTGCATTTGAATCGTACTTTTTTTATCTTACTTTTAAATGCTTATGCCCAAGAAACTTGACCAAAAGTTCTACCTCAACCAAGAACCAAAGTTAAAACCAATTCAATGAAACCACACTTTGTGAATAATTAGTATTGGAAAAGACTACTAGTGTTTAGATTTGAAAAAAAATGAATCTAAGGAATTGTTTGATACTTTGAAGGCGATTTTTCAATGTTCCAAACTTAGGGTTTGTTGTAGCCTTTTTGAAGTTTTGTTGTAAAATAGTCAACTACCTTGTGACAATGAACACTTGTTGTCTAGTGAATATCCCCCCTTTCTTTTGTCATGTTTCTTTTGAAAAGTTCTTATGGTGTCATTTTTATCCGTGTCTTTTTGTGCATGCCTTTGTCTTAATATCATCAAAGGATAGCAAAAGTACTATTACACATGATTGAACCTTTTGTTTTGGGAGTTTGAGTCCAAAAACAAAAATCATAGAAGCATCAAAGTTGTGAGTAATTTTTCTTGATCCCAAAAACATCTCACATCTGATTTTTTTAATGTGATTCCTAAATATGCAACTTGTCTTGTCCTTTCTAAGTAACTTTGTTTTTAGTATGATGTTGATTATTAGGGCAAAGTCTCACATGCAATCTCACTAAAGTGCACACACACTAATAAAAAAACACACCTACCCACTTAAGTGACTCCTTAAAAGCAATGGGTTATGATTGGTCAAGATGATGTGACAAATTGTGATTGATTACAGAAGGGGATGGATCAAAAATCCATAATTTTTATGATTGCCAAAATCTTCATGACAAAAAAATGACATTCTATTAATATGTAAATGTGTGAATAATTATTATGCATGAGTATGTCATTTTTAATACATTTCAAATCTCTCAAAAAATTAAGAAAACAACAAAAATATTGGTTATAATATTTAAGAAGTGTGTTTGAGTAGTTTACATTCATCAAATTCATTCCAATTGTTCCACATTTTTTCATAATACATTAGAAACATTCTCATGTAAACACATTGAAAACTTGCAACATTAATATGATTTTTAACATAAAAACATGAAAAACCAAGCATTGGTTACACTTACTATGGTTTTTGTTAGTATAACTAGCTACACCTTACTTCTTTTTAGGTTTTGAAGTGTTGATGACTTAAGAATGTGTTTTTCAATAGAAATATATATTGTTTTGTTCAAATACAATGCCCATAAATGAATTCCTAGCAATTATTTTAACATTTTCAGTCTATGTTTATATAAAGGAACACAAGTAATAATTAATCAAGTCGAAGGAAATGTCACTTCTAAACATGTTGAATTGTTTTGTAATTCTAGAAATATATGTTGTAACCCAAAACATGTCTTTTGTGTTATTCATGGTACACTAGTTGATGGAATGCAAATAGATGTTCTCTTGTTGATGATCATATCAACCAACTTTAAAACAAAAAAAGTGAGTTTGAATAAACATGAAAAAATGTGATTTTTTTTCTGTTATTGGTTTTTGTACACAAGGAACAATAAATTGTGGTGGCGCAATTCATGTACTTTTAATTCATAATTTTGACATTCGTGAGTTTTCTAAATCCTTTTCATGTTGAATTGTTGTCCAATGTTGTTTTCCATTTTTAAGAAACCTATTCTCTACCAAAAAAATTGTAATCAAATCTTGCCTTTTTCTTTATAGTTAATTACACAATATGAATTTACCAATTATGCTTTTGAATTATTTTTAATTCAATTATTCTTTTAAGGAATTACATTTTATTATTAATATCCTAACAATTAAATGTAACATATGAAATATGCATTGAAGGCCATGCGATGCACCCCTAAATCATTCTCAAAACTTGGGAGATGAACTTGAATAGCCTTAGGTATAACATATAATTTGAAAATATATATATTAACTGAAAATAAAATAACCTGAGCTATAGCATAAGGTTAGTTAAATAATTTAGCTTAAAAGTATAAAGCCTATATTAAATTTGGATGCCTTAAGGTATAAATTAAAATAGTTAAAGTAACCTAAAATAACCTAAGGTATTTCAAACAATGACATAAAAATAAAACTATTTGCCATAATAAATTATAACAGTGAATTATGTAAACTAGTAATGAAACAAGATATTTACATAACGACCTTACAATGAAATAATTTTAACCAAGGTGAAATCATTAAGGTGTAATGAACCTATTTGAATTTTTAAATACTATTGTGATTTAAATTAGTGAACTGCACCTTTTTTTGTACTAGTGACACCTTGCAAATTTCACTCAATTTTGTGCATTTTGCATTCTCACCAAAATAAAACACCACAAGAACAAGTTACTAGGGGAGGGTTGAATTCATTTGAACACCAATTTTTTCATTTTTTTCAATTCCCTAAGTATGTCCTCCCCACCAATTGATGTAATATATGAACTCCAATCACTTTTTAAAATGTTAGTTCTTAATGTAATACCCCCCCCCCCCCAACCCCCCACAAAACCTAGCTAACCTTCTCAAAGCATTGGGCTTTTCACAAAATATGCCTATAACCTATGTAATCTACTTTTGAGCTATAACAAGACACCAAGAATGCACAAGGGATTTATGTGATAAATTACCATGCACCTCTAAGTTTTCAAAAAAGGCCGCATGTTGTGAATTTATAAATTAAAGTTAAATAAAAGGTTAGAAATCAAATATGAAAGTAAATAATGTAAAAGAACAAAAATCAAATATATGAAAGTAAATCATAGGATTATAGAAACTAAACATGAAAACTTGTCAAATGCATCTAATGAAATAGGAACAAAAATCTCATATAAGGTTTATAATGAGAGGTTTAAAAAGTTTTTATATATAATCATTGGGTCCAACAACTTGTAATCCCTCATTCTAGAACAAAAAGTTTAAAAGTGACAATTTTTATTTATTTCAAGGCCATTGCACATTGAGATTCCCACCCATAGTTTGTACATCAAGAACAAACATTAATTTAATGTGAAAGAATCATAAATAGATCCCACAAGCATTATTACAAAATGTGGGTGCGATTCACTAATCCCCATTCACTAGACCAATGAATTCACTTAAAATCCAGTGAAATCACTTGGCATACAAGGACACCTTTTGTTGTAGTGAAGGGGCTTGCTAATTACATTAGCAAACTTGGTAACTACCAAGTATATTGAAAATGTAACAAAAATAAAATAAATAAATACATAACTACAATTATTTAAATTGTATAAGAAATAAATGAATGAAGAATGTTACAACACCATAATGGTAGTTCTAACCATTGGTGGTAATTTACCTTACATAAGTATTACCGCCCAATACTTATTAATACCATCCATGAACAAAAAGAGAATGCATAGGTGATAATATAATTAGAGGTGAAAATATGGTCATGAAAGCTAGGGATGCCAAGGTAAAAGTCCTTTTCCAAGGACTGCACATGACACATGTCATTTCTATGTTGGTTTATAATTTAATATTTTGTATTTTGAATATCCAGTTTAACACTACATGTTAAATATGAATACATTTTGATTACAAATTGATTTTATATCATATACCTTATGCATTCATGCCTTCTATCACATAGATATGAACAATTTTTTATTAAGGCTGCATTTTCAAAATCCATAATTTTCAAGGTCAAAAACACATTTGAACCAAATGTGCTCAAATTAGCTATAAATTCATTTTCATTAGTTAAAGTTTTTTTGCCCTTCTAATCATCAATGTTAAAATCTTCTCCATTTTTTAGAAGGAGTGGTGTACATTTAATAGGAAAAAAAAACATTTGAAAAAATAAGGATTGTCCATTTTCAAGGTTTGAGTGTTTTGAACATGCAAAAACATTTTTTATTTGTGCCAAGCTTTGAATATATATAATTTGCAATTAATGGAAAATGTTCCAAAAAATTTTATGCCAATTCAAATTACTATGTTTTCATTGTAATATTTCAAACATACAAAAATATAATTTAAAAAAATTTCCATTCACTTGGGTGGTTGTTCTAATTATGTTTTTACCCTTAGAAGCAAAGAAGTCAAATAGGGGGTATGTGCCACCCTTGGACTACCATCTAATTTCCTCTTTTACAAAACTATATTAATAATGTTAATTTGCCCCATTATTACCCTCACATGTAAATTAATTAAACTGACATGGCCTACCACAAATATCACATTTATAAACAACAATTTTCTTTCTAGAATTCACCACATCCAATTATATGTTCCTTCATTACACCTAGAATCATACAAGGATATCTTATTTATTCCTATATGTGTAATTAGTTCCAAAATACACCTCCACCTCCAAAGTGGTAGAGAAAAATATAAAGATAGAATGAAATCATGGGATTCAAGGGATATATAATGAAGATCCCCCTCCTCCTTAAGAATTGAAGCCTCTCCATATTCTCCCTCTTAAAACTAGCTCGTTCCTTCAAATCTCCCTAAATTCTATTTAAAATGGAAATTATGAACTAATTGGCTCCTTTAAATCTTATCCCCAAATCTCACTTTTAATGGCAACTATCTTGCTAATGATGTCTTTTTGGAAATTAGTTAAACTTGTTAGTGTCATGTCCCTAAATCAAAGGAGGTAATAATAAACCTATTCCTAGTAACTTTAAAAGTTACTAGGTTGCCCTACTAGAGTAATTAAATAACTAAAAGGTAGGATTTACAAAGTAACAAATACTTTCTAAACTTATATATTTTCAATTTTTTTTGTGAAACATTGGAAACATATGCACTTCTAACATATCTTGACCTACTAGACTTGATTTTTTGGTTTGTATATAAGAAGGAAAAGATGCCTCTAGTAGGGCCAAAATTCACATACTTCATTTCTTGGAGGTTAGGATTAGGAGGGTGCAATCATGAACTTGAATATGTCTTGCATGCAACAAAGAAGCATGTTAAACCATCCATAACTAGATAATGAGAATGTGCCCCATTAACTTGCATCAAGAAAGACACAAAGCACTCAAGGTTAATAGGGCCCTTGCAACAAGTGGGAATGGCAAATGGACAAACATGGAATTAGAAGGAAGCTATGGATGTAGTTGAAAGAGGGACATGTTCATTGAGGAAAGCAAACATGTCACAAAAACTTACCCCTAACAACCCTTTTGGACCATATAAATGACAAGACAAGATTGAAGAAATTTGGGCTAAAATGTTTGTTAATAGAAGAAGAGGATGTAGCAATACTTGCTTGGACCTTAGTTATGGAAAAATGTGGACTGTCAATAACCACTACAAGAAAACATAAATTTTTAATTAAAAAATAGTATCCCTTTTTGTAGCAATCAAAATGATTGTTTAATTTTTTTTGCAACTTGATTAATTTGACATGTTTTTAGTGTGATTAATGGTCATTTTGACTAGTGGAACAATGAACCAAATTTTGATAGGATTGGTCAACTTAAACATAAAAATTTTGGGTAACAATTTTTTTGGCCAAATATTTAAAATATATATGCTGGAATTTTAATAATTTATTTAGGTAGTTTAAGTCATAAATAGGTGTAGGTAGGTCATAAATAGGTAGGTAGCTAGGTACTATGTAAGTAGGTGGTAGTTTAATTATCTAGCATGTTGTAATTTAACTACATCCTGCCTAGGCGCCTAATTAGCCTACCTAGGTTAATCCCTTAAACATGTAAAATATTGTTGCACGGGGTCAATGCATGGTTGGGTGGACTAATTTGCCATAGAACTGGAATCCCTATTTACTAAAAAAAAGTGGTCAAATTTTGGAAATTACAATTAGTTTACACTAATTTACATTGATTTCCTCCATGTTTTTTCCATGTCATTAATGGCACATCTAGAATTTCTATTTCTTTAAACATCTAAAAATCAAATCATAAAATATTTCTTCCTCCAATATGATATGGACTTATGAAAAAAATATTCCTAATTGCATCTAAACAAAAAAATCATAAAATATTTCTTCCTCCAATATGATATGGACTTATGAAAAAATGTTCCTAATTGCATCTAAACAAAAAAATCATAAAATATTTCTTCCTCCAATATGATATGGACTTATGAAAAAATGTTCCTAATTTCATTTAAACAAAAAAATCATAAAATATTTATTCCTCCAATATGATATGGACTTATGAAAAAATGCTCCTAATTAGCCCATTCAAAAGTTCATAAGTATAGTTTTAAAATTCAACTCATTATTTATTTTGTTCCTACACTTCTTTGATATGATAGCTTATCAATTCCAAGTCCCTAACACACACCCCATTAGTTGATGCACCGTAACATAGTCCACATAGAAATGGTAGTCAAAGGTGCAATCCATGAGTTTTGAGTTCAAAAGTCCACGATTTTTATGATTTTAAAAAGTAAAATGATTTTGTGCATCATGTAGATATTCAAGTTAAGACCTTTAAACCAAGTCCATTTTTATAAATTTAAAACCTATAATGTGACATGGGCATTGTAATGGCAACCACAAGGCAAAATTGGTTGGCGTGACACCCAAATTGGTCCACCCAACCATGCATCAACTCCATGTATAAAGAATGTAGGTTCACCCTAAAAGGAGCCATAGGCACCAAGGTCGATGACCTTACCAAATATTACATTTTACATCTAGCTTGCATGTATTGGTCTATTAAATAGCAAAACTACATTTTTGATGTCATTTTAGGGTATTGGCTATTAATACTAAGATGAAAGATGACCCATATTATAATAAAAATTATATATTTTACATCAAGGCTTACATTATAATGAAATGTACAACTTTATTTTTGAATCATGATCACAAATTTTGAAATTTTTTAATCATTAAAAATTCTCAAAATTAAAATCAATAACATATTCCAAAAGGGTCCAATACATGTGCACTTAAAAGTAATCAACAATCTTGCCCTTCTTATGAATTATATTAAAACTCACAATAAATTTGAAACATTTGGTGAAAGTTTGAGTAACAAAAATCACATTCAAATTTTAAAGTCTTGAAAAAGACCCATTCAACATTGTTTTACAGATGACAAAGGACTCTAATAATATTATGAAATGATTCCAAATTCATAGGATTCTAATTTCTCAAACAAAGAAACACAATTCCAAATGATGGATAAATAATTCATTAAATACAAGTAGTGGTGCCAATTTGTCACAATAATAGAAGTATATTTTTCACTACATTCAACACCTATTTTGGCCCTTTTTACTATGAATGCACCCAAGAATTGAATCCCTCATCTCCATGAGGATAAATTGATTAAAGTAATAACTTTGTCAACTTATTTTTTTCACATGTTTATTTCATATCTTGTTGTATATTATTTATATAGGTAGGTACAAAGGTAAGTAATAGGTAGGTAAATTGGAAGTAGGTAGATGTATTGGCCATTTACCTACCAACATTGTAGCCTAAACAAAAACTTCCAAAAATTACAAGCATTATATAGTCAACACAATTATAATGCAAATCACATTTGGAATTCAAATGAAACAAGAATTCAAAAAGATAGACAATATAAGAGCCAAAGTTTTGGTTTGAAAAAATTCAAATGAGGTTTATCGATCCCCGAGTCTTGGGAAAAATTAACTATAAATTATGTAGTAAATGCAATGGGTGGGGTTCTGTTAGGCTTTTACATTTTCAAAAGTGAAGGATTATAAGAAAACTACATCACATTTTATAAACTAAGGACATGTATATATGCCAATGCAAAAGAAGGTTTAATTGATATGTTTCATGTTCAATGAATTATTATATTTCTTGAGAAGTTGTTTATTATGGAATCTTTCTAACCAATTGTCATCTATTAATCCTAAATTGGCATGGTTCACATGTTATTTTAAAAGTAATAAAACATGCACAGCAATTTGGTTTCAACATGATCACCTTGCATTTTCACACATCACATAATTTCTAATCCTTAATATATCTTGCTTAAAGCTTTTCAAAATAACATTTAGAAAAAAAATGATGGAGCTATGGTTAGAAGTAGTCACAATGAACCAAATAAGATTACTAGACTAGGTATATGGGTAGACAAGGCTTTGGATCAATCATTGACTAATCATAATATTAAGTTAAGGTTTAAGATCATATGAATATGACATTTTAACCCTAAGCCCGTGGATGGTAGGGTTCAATGTTGAGAATTTACACAACAACAAATAATAATGAGGAAGATGAAAATGATTACATATAAGATGTTGGAGTTGATCATAAATGAAAATGAAGGGAGAAAAATACCAATACAAATTTATTTCATATAATAGGATTAGTCCATTACACAACTACCTGAGATGACCTAGATGATGGAACAAAACTTGAACATCAATATTATGTGGATATGCTTTGAAGCCCAAATTTGACATAAGATGAATCTAAATAGTTCACTGAACATATAATCGTCCTAAATGCCTAGTTCACAACTATAGGAAGATTTCTATACCTTTTTAAAACTAACCCAAAAGTCAATGACTTCTATAACTTATTGGTTTTGCCCCATTTGCTTGCAAGATATGCCAAGGGCAAAAATTTGTTTATAGACTACTCACATTCACATGTTGTGATTTCAATTGATGAATATTTAAATATCAGAACAAAAAACCATGGACTTGAGGCTAGAATGAAGAATTAAAAAAATTAAAGCTAAAGGAAGTGGGGAAAAAAATGTTAAAAGATCGACAAATTCCCTAGCTATGGTTAATTGAACACCTCAAAGATGAATTTTAAAATGTGCAAAAACAAAGTTCATATTAGTTGGGTATGCAACAATTATCAAGGAGGCAAGTGATCACTTTTAATGCAACTTTTTAGGCAAGTTTACAAGCCCACCCACTAGGGTGTAGAGGTGTTAGCCTATATATTAAAGCTAAAGTTAAAAAACAATCCATGCAAAGGCCAAGAACTAAAATGCAAGCAATATAATCCTTCTTATGATTAAATGAGTAAATAACAAGGGTATCCAATGAACAAGAAGACGCAAATCAAGGGAGGCCACACATAGGAAAATCAACACAAAAACATGGAGAACAACACAAAGAGGTCATGAGCAAAAATATGAAGAGGATCATCATAAACAAGAACACAAAGAGGATGAAACAAAGGGGAGGAGCACCACCATTACCTATCATAGAAATTATTGCTTATGAACACTTGCAACAAAACCAATTTAAGAAGGAAGTTGGTTTAAAGGGTAGGAGCTTGTTTGTAGTCAAGAACATGAAGAGGAACACAAAGAAGAACATGAACAAGGTTCATTTACATTTGTAAACGAGAAGAAGAATTTTGGTAAAATTGAAGACCATTCAAATAATGAGGCAACAAGTAAGAAGATTAAGAAGATGATCACAAACATGAACATTGAACATGAAAAGGAATATGAATAAGAACACACAAAGAAGATCACCACGAACAAAAACAAAGGAACACAGAGAGGATCATGAATTCAATAACAAAAAAAGGTCATCACAATAAGAACATGAAAAGGATCACCACCATGAAGAGGAAGAAAAAATTTTTTAAAAAAAATCACTACATCCAAACCTTTGTAGTTATCAAGGACAAAACAAATATATAATTTGGAGAAAATTATACCAACTTAACAAATAAAGAACTTTGCAATGTAAAAGAATAAAATGATTTTATTGTTTGAAAAAAGCATGATGCAAACTAAACATGAAATGGACTAAAAATATAAAGAGCACAACTTCCATTAGCAACCTTAAGGTATCCCTTTTGAACCTCTACTTATACTATGCAATGAAACCTTTTATTGTGATCCAACTAGAAAGTTTTGTTAATTAAATTTTTATTAGCTTTTACTAGATAAGCTTTTAAAACTTTTAATAACCATGTCTTCTAGAAACTTTCAGCAACTATTTTTCTAAAAGTTTATTTTAATTACATCTTCTAAAATCTTATTTTAAAAGCTTTTGTTAATTATTCCTCTAAGAAAATTAAAAACTTTTGTTCATTTTACATTTAGTAAAAAATTCCAATAATATTTTTCAAGGATCTTTATGAATTTTTTAAAAAACTTTCAAGAATATTCTTCAAGTATTTTTGTGAAAACTTTTGGAAACTTCCAAGCTTGTTTTTCAAGAATCTTTGTGAATTTTGTTTTTAAAAAATCAAACATATTCTTCAACTATTTTTGTGGAAACTTTTAGAAACTTGCAAACATATTTTTCAAGAAGCTATGTGAAATTTTTTAAAAACTTTTAAACCTATTTTTGAAGGCTTTTGTGGAAAACTTTGAGAAAACTCCAAGCATATTTTTCAAAAATCTTTGTGAAATTTTGAAAAAACTTTCAAACATATTCTTCGAAGATCTTTGTGAATTTTTTAAAAACAATTCAAACATATTTTTCAAGGAACTTTGTGAAACTTTAAAAAAACTTCTAAATAAATTCTTCAATGATCTTTGTGAATTTTTTTAAAAAAATTGAACATATTTTCAAGGATCTTTGTAAAAACTTTAAAAAATTTGCAAGCATATTTTCAAAGATATTTGTGAAGATTAAAAAAAATTCCAAATGTATTCTTCAAATTTTTAAAAAAAAACCTTTAGAAACTTCCAAGCATATTCTTCAAAGATCTTCCTAATTTTTTAAAAACACTTTTAAGCATATTCCTTATGCATCTTTTTGAAAGTTAAACTTTCAAACAATTTCTTTGATTTTATTTTTCCCCTTATTATGTAATGTCCGTGACAACAATGACACTAATTTGCATTTAAGGTTCCATGGAACCATATTGCCCCTATTGTCATAAATTAAGAACCTCAATTTTTTGTTTAAACTAACACCATTGGTTCACATGTGAACGTTAAAACAAATGGAATGTTCATTTTTGCCTTCAACCCTAGTTTGGTGATAAGGTAGGGAGTGTCTAGGTATCAAATTTAAACTATCCATTTGTAAATGGGTCATCCACATTAATAAGAAAATTTTCACGTATTAATGTCAAAACTTGTATTCACATTGCGAGTCTTTAAAATCTTTACATGATCCCCGTTCTAATGTATTATGGAAACATTTCGAATAATTTGGATTGAATGTAATGAATATACAATATTCAAAAATATACATAAAGTAATGTAACCAATGTTTTCGTTGTTGTTTTTCAGTTTTTAAAAGACTTAAGATGCTTTCAAAATGATATAATCTTGTACAATAATTATCCACACTTTTATAGAATTATTTCATATATTGTATTAAAAAAAACCATTGTAAAAATCTATGAATTTTTATCCATCACTTTCTATAATCAATCACAATGTGCCACATCATCTCAGCAAACAATCCCATTTTTTAAAAAGTAGTGAAAACAAATTGTCATAGTAAAATCACAAGTGCAAGGTTGGTTCATGTTATCTTGTTTACACTTGAGTGACAAAATATACCAAGGATAACATCATGCTAAATGTTCCATCTAGATTTATTTGAAGTATAAAACCTCCCCCTCCCCCCATTTTCAATGGCCATATCTTGTTTACTTCTTTTGAAATTTAACATTTTAATGGTTTACTCCTTTAGAGCAACTTTATTTTTCTTCTTTTGATTTCATTCATATAAGAGCTAGAATGAGCTTGTGGGAGACCTATGAGTTTTTTTGTGTTTAATTTCAAACCTACTTACCCTATTGAATTGACAATTAATGGTAATTAGATTACAAATTTGTCCTTACAATGGCCAAAATGCAATATATTTTGGATGAAGTATTGTGATCACATAATCTAAAATTTGAAACTCATTTTAGGCCTATAAATATATAGTGCCCTTCAAGAAAGCAAATAAGTAAGAGAGAATGCATTTTTTATTATTGGTTGACCATAATGATTAGCCTAGGTGGTCGCATTTAAATAGTCTATCACTTTATATTGTCCATTTTTTCATGTTTTGGGTGGGAATGGGGGAATAATTACCACTATATATTGGATGTGGTAAACATGGATGGAGGTCAAATAGGGAGTGTGGGTGGAGATGTTTTGTTCATCTTCAAAACAAATTTGGACTAGTGTTTTCTGATTCTTACTTTTCAAAAGAACCTCCAATATGCATTCCAACTTTTTTTTAAATTTGAAAGAACCCTTAATTTTGGTCTAAGGATTTTAAAGTTTTTAATAGATCCTTGGGTCTTGTTTTAAGCCCAATTTCTCATATTTCAAAACTCCTAGTTCCTTATTCTTGAAACAAAATTTCTTATGTGGGTTTAAGTCTAAACTAAATCTATTATGACTACCTACACATAGCCCAAACTTGAATTTTTTCTAAATACCAACATTGTACAACCAATAAAAAATGACCAATTGTACCAACTTCATGTTTAAACCAAAATAAAACAAAACAAAAGACTTGTATATTTGAGACATGTCTCAAAAATAACAACTATTGTCACAAAAAAGAAAGGGGAAGCAACTATCCCCAATTGTAAAGTCTTACTATTGTAATCATATCATCAAGAATTGCATAAACAAAGAACCTTTCAATGTAGTGAAAGTGTCAATAATGTAATGTCCAAACTCCTTGATACCTATCTAGTCACATCTAAACTACGAGCCATAAGGGATCAACACATTCTAACTTCTCTCTCAATGAACTCATTGGTCATTTTTTGTGGCAATATAAGTAATTACAAAACCCACCCCCAACTTTCATGATATTGGTTCCTAGAAAAACAAGCATAAACATATTCTCTTACACATAATAGCTCATGGGCTTGAATAATACAAAGAACCTAATTACACTTTGATACAACACATAATTTGAAGTCCCCAATACATAGGGCATTTGCTCCCAAAGAGGTCAGATAAACCATGGCCCTTACACATTGAAACCTAGGAAGTTGGACAAAGAAGAGATAATGATTCAAAGAGATCGTCAACATAATTCCCCATAGTACATTACATTTTCATAACAAAATTTCCTTTCAGAGTTTTCACTATTGTGGGCACTTTTTTCAAAAGTCACATAATCAACACTTCTCCCATATAGCTCCAAAATCACCTTAACACATCACAATTTAAATTGCCATTCTAACCACTTCGAAATCCCTAGGGTGTTTCATCATTTCTCCCAATGTGACCTCTAAACACTATTACTACTTTTATCTCCTTTCCCCTAAAACGTATGATGCAAACACATCTCCAAAGCAAAGTGACCAACAATAGTAGAGCATTCTTACCACATTGTTCCTTCAATCTTCCGCAACTTTAACCTATTATCTCCATGACCAAGATGACACACACAATCAATTATAAATAAATAAAAACTTAGTTCCATCCTCTGCTGCATTGCATCTAGAATTCCCCACTTATATAACACTCCTTTGAACCTCCATAACACATCATCCAAACAACAACAGAACACACCGTTAACATAAGAAACAAGAAAACACAAACCAATGCCAAGTGTCAACGAAGCTAGAAATCACAATAACAATGCCATTGCTCTTAACTTGCAAGAAAACAAAGAAACAAAATGCAAAGCTCACCATCCACAAGGCCTTTCCTCTCATCACCATCAATTGCCGAATGTTTGTCACTTTCTAACTTCTAACGGTGATAGTTAATGTGATGATGTTTCCATTCATTAGGGTTTCATTACCCTAATTTTGTGTCACACTACACGCATAACCCCACCCCTAAATTTATATTTTAAAAAAAACATACACCTGAATTTTTCCCACAAACTAACATGTCTAACCCTAACCAAAATTATTTTTTCCATTAAAAAAAAGAACCTGAACCTGTAGAAAACAGGATTGGGGTCAGATCCAGGCCTGGTTCTAACTGGAGGCCAGTTCCTAGGTCAGGTTTGGAGGCCAAGTCTGATTCTTTTTTCTTTTAAAAAAAAAAATTAAAACTGATAATCTGGAGACCCAGAACCGGCCTGATACCCGGAACTGGACAATTATGGGTTTCGACTTCAAATTGGGTGGTCCTAAGTTGGACATCCAGTTGTTTGATACCCGGCGGGGGGGAGGACTGGGGTTGGAAGCATGCAAAAGAGCAATCAGGTTATCAGGATGTGCAGTGTAGTACTAGTGTGCACATGAATTTGGGAGTCAGTAGAAAACGCTTGCTTTACACCTAACCATGCATGGGGGTTATGCTAACCATGTGGGTCAGTTTTGGGGTTTTGGGAAAGTTCTTGGTTTGGTTCCAGGGAACCAGATGATGCATGGTCAGCCAGTTTTGTTGGAACCTGAACCAGAGAGAGACCATGGGACCTGTTAGCCCCAACTGGTTTGGTTCAATGTTTTGCTTGAGAACCTGTGAATCGGACAGAAGACCATGGGACCAACCAAAACCCAAAACCCATTGCTGCACTCATTCTTTGCATAAGGGTTTTAAGGCTTTTTATAGGAAGAAGAACAAGAACAAGAAGGCAACAACTAGTACTTTCTTCAAAAGACAACAAGCAAGCAAGCAAGCAGGTTGTACCTTTGTAGTCAGTACCTTTGAGTGAGAGTACTTTCATTCTTTTTCTTTAAATATAATAGAGTTGTCTGTAAAGTAATCCTGTCTTCACTCTGTCTGTCTTTGGGCCTCCTGTAGCCCTCTATCCTCTCTCTTTCAGTGGTATCCACAAAGTAAGGAAATTTTTATTAAATCTGAGTATGAAATGCTGAAACGCAGCTATGCTGTACTTTCAAAAACATTTTTACCTGTTAGCTCCACAAGCTCTGCTCTTGGAATGTGTGTTGTATATAGGTGGGGACCAGATCTGGTCTTTTGGTGTGGAATTGTTTGGGAGAACATTGGAATTTGGGATCAGCACAAGTCCAAGAATTTTGACCAACCTGAGTCCTGACTGACTGACTGACTGAATGACTATAAACCACAATTGACAAGAAGTTTTCATTTGAATTTCCAAAACAAATTAGCAAATCTATTGTGAATTGAAAATTATATAATTTGAATGTAGGAAAATTTTGAAAATTATGAAAATTACACTTGAAAGTAGGGAAATTTTCAAATGGAAAAAAAAGGTTTTTTCACACATGAATGTCATGGCATTGCATAAATTGACATGATATATATGTATCATGCATGATATATCATCATGCCGTGACATATGCAATGACATACATGTATACTTTTTTTATGGGCTTGCAATAATATATGTATGTATGACATGGGTGAAATGGTGTGTCATACCATGCGACAAGGTGATATGCCATGACCAAATGATGTTGTTTTTATGTATGTTTTCTAGAGATGCACTAGTCTTATATTAAGATAGGAGCAAAACACTATTGTGACTTGTAAATTGGTAGTCATTGTTATACAAATGGGTAAATATTTTGGTATTGGATAATATGTTATATGTTGTATGCTAGTATGAACAATTGTCTAAAACACCATGTTTTCATTTGTGCAATATCTGATGTAAACATTGCCCAAGTTCACTAAAACTAGACCTAAACAAGTTAAATGAAAACTATGTATTTAACTCGACTTTTTGAAATTTTCCAGACATTTTTCATTTTATCCATTAACTTGATGAAGGCAGCAGTGCTTGGTAATGGGTCTTTTGCAGCACACTCTAACTTTTTAAAATTATTTTCTAGTAGGTTTGATCATATTTTAGTCAATTACAATGCAAGCAAATTTTGTAAAACATTGTGTGGAGCCTTTACTAAGCATACATTCAAATATAGGTTCATTTTGGGAGATTGTTTAGCTTTTAGACTATATAGTCTTGACTTATGGTTCTTACACTAACAAAGAGTGTTTGTACCCCAAATGAACCTCGAATTTGGGTTAAATGAATACCAAATGAAATGGTCAAAAGGCCCTTGAAGTTTATGTAGATATCTAAACCTCTAATTTATTTTCAAGTTGAAAGTCCATAGACTTGAAACACCATGTTTAATATATTTCAAATTTTGATATTTAACTATAGAGCTAGTTGCTTCACTGAAAATTAAATTAAATCGTAGCTGAAAATTTTGGAGGAATTGGAATGTGCCTTTGGTGTTGTTTGAAAGATCTTGATGAGCAGGATTTAACAGAATTTATTTGGTAAGATTTGGATTCAGAATGTGGGAGACATTGATTTTTAAGTGATTTCTGCCCACTGAAAATTCAAAGAAATTCCAAAAAACCAGGTTTTGGAAGGAAAAAATCAGTTGATGCGGTAACACTTGGGCCATTGGCACAGGCCACACTAGTCTAGACTATTGTTGAGTTATGGCTTCTAAATTCTAAACACCTCAAAGGAAGAATTGAACATCCATTTGTTTCAAAATTAGTATTGTAAAGTTTAGGTAAATTTGACTATTGTGAACAATTTTCCCCTCAAAGATATTGTAAGTTTAACTCTTGTCTCAAACTTTGTGTGAACAACTTGCTCCTAATTTGTCACACCATCCCATCTCCCCAAGTCCACCAATTTGGTAAAACTCAACTTGGACTTTGTCCAAGGCTTGAGTCATAAGGAAGGGAAAGATTTGGCAATTAGAGTCCTTGATACCAATTTCCCAATTACAAACTTCTTAAATGTCCACTTTTGGAAAATGAAATGTGAATTAAGACTTTAGTTATACGTAATAGGTAAATGGTATGTGAAGTGTTGGGCCAATTGTGTGTTTAGAAAAAAATAAAATTACACATTCACTTGGATCTACAACACTTTGACATTTGATGGTATAAATAGCTTGGACCTTATGGCGTGAAATAGGTAAATCTTCAAGCACTATTTTAGAAAACACCTAGTATCTATGAAGTAATTGAAAAGACAAAGCACTTTGGACTTAAAAAGCTCTACATAGTAGAAATAGATAAGGGGAGACAAAATGATTAGATATTCCAATTCTTTCAAAGATCTATTCCATTCTTTATGCATCAGAGTTTATGTTTTGGTTTTTTGTTTGTTTCCTTTTGCAATTTTGGTTTATTATGTTTTATGTTAGGAAACACAAATGCATTATGAAATTTTTAAAAAACAAAAAAACAAAAAAGATAATATGAAGAAGTGCAATCATGTTTAAAACTAAATAACATTAATCCAAATATCATGGCATGGAAATTTGAGTATTATAAACCTTTTTTTCTAGTATTCTTCTCATGCAATTCTACATCCGGAAAGCGCAAATTGAAGCCAAATTTTATTGATACACCATCAAACTTTGTCATTGAAATTGAAACTTGGGTTAGAGAAAGTACAGAGAGGCCGGTGCTGCCACTGGCACCATGGTTAGCAGAAGATATTGGTCACCCCCCATTCCGAGGAAAAGGCACCAGTGTCTATACTACTACTATTTGCACGGAAGAGGTTCTCAAAGTTGAGAGAGCTTCATAGTCACATTGGTCCCATTGATGACTCCGTCAAAAAGGTTTTTTTTTTTTTTTTTTTTTTCTTAAAAAAATTTATTTTATTTTTT